>OCTW013425948.1_pt1 | contig 39126 bp, 28 predicted proteins | sample 1539671 | NCBI WGS metagenome assembly OCTW01 (sample SAMN02144230, study PRJEB22623) | gut metagenome | biome: sheep rumen | host: Ovis aries | place: New Zealand
GACACCGCAAATTCACTATTGTCCAAACTCCTAAACTCCCAAACTCCCAAACTCCAAGGGACAGACAGGACTTGCGGAACTTAAATAACACCAGCAAGACCGGGTCAGTCGGATTTCGTTGACGGTCAACGATGCATTGATCGTTTTGTTACTTTGTGACTTGTGATTTTGTGACATTAAGGGGGTTCATGATATGCGAAAAAAGTCGGAGTAGAATTTTATTATTATATTAATATAATAATAATCCTTTTTTTATACCATTCTGCACTTTCTCGAGGGGCTTAATGTCACAAAATCACATGTCACAAAGGCACAGATTTCTTCTACCCGTACTGATTTGGTTGACTGCCTCGCCTGAGCACAGTTGACTACTTCACTGATTTGGTTGACTGTGTTTTTAACATAAATCGTCGTAAATCTATCATTAATCTTTGCGCGCAGCATTTATGTGATATTTATGTAGATTTACGTTCTAAGCGTGCAGTCCGTGTCAGTCCGTGTTAAACATTTTTAATGGAAAGACAGATGTTATTAACAGATTTTTACAGGTTGTAAGGGGGCGTTTTTTGGCCGTGGGCGGATTTCCGGGTAACTTTGCACTATGAAACTAGGGGATTCTGGCGGCATGATTACGGAGATATGGCGGTGGGAAAACCAAGTTTTGGCAACGGGAAAATGTTGAACCAAAAGAAAGGAGAAACGAGAGATGGATGAATTTCACAAACTGGCGAAGAGCAAGACCGCGAAGTCGAAGGGCAGCGCGGCAGTCCCCCTCCTTTCTTCCCTTTCCAGTCGGATGCCATCCGACAAAACCGCCTACACGAAAACGTTAACGTGCTTTTTCGCGCTGTTTTCCGACGGAATTGCCCTTTTGTGGGTTTTATTCAGTAAAATTGGATAAAATCGCAAACCTTTTGTAAATAAAGGGGCTCTGAGGGATTGGGGAAAATCGGGGTTACGAATAAGAGACCTTTCTAATTTCCTCATTCTGCTGTGATTTGCGTATCAAAGAACTCCCGACGCTGAGCCACCAGCCTGTTTCTATGGCTCTTTGTCGGGGGCAAAAGTACACAAATAATATGAAATGAGCAAACTTTTGGCTGATTTTTGCATAAATCCATTGTTATTTGAGAAAAAAAGACTAATTTTGCAACGAAAAGGCGACGAAAGTCATCTTTCAACAAAGAAGATACAAACCAATAAAGGAAGTGAGGTAATTATGCCAGAGTATGAACACAACAGAGAAGAAAGGATGCGGGCAGTGATGGATGCTGCCGTTGCATCTAAGGAGAGTGCCACTGAGTTTCTTATCAGGGCAGGTATCTTGGAACCTTCTGGAGAATTTGCACCACATCTCAGATAATGGAATCGCTATACTCCAGACGTTCCAACCTTATTATCGGTTTCCACGGATGCGACGCGTCTGTGGTCAGAAAGGTCGTGAACGGTGAAGAAGACCTTATACCCAGTACGAATGATTACGACTGGCTGGGTAATGGCATCTACTTCTGGGAGAACAATGAGGCAAGAGCCTTGCAATGGGCTACTGAACTGTCGAAGCGTAAAGGCTCTTCTATCAAGAAACCTGCTGTTGTCGGGGCAATCATTGATTTGGGCTATTGCTTTGACCTTACGGACTCAACATATTTGCAGGAATTAAAGGATGCCTACGACATTTTTGTTGAAATATGTCACAGGGCAGGAAAGACACTTCCAAAGAATACTGATATTGGAACATCTACAGACAAACTTATTCGCAAGTTGGACTGCTCTGTCATTCAAACCGTCCACCTTATCAACCAAGATGCTAACAAGCGAGCTTATGATTCCGTGAAAGGAGTATTCTGGGAGGGACACTCACTTTATCCCAATGCAGGATTTGCCGAGAAGAACCATATCCAGATATGTGTCTGCAATCCCAATTGCATCAAGGGCTATTTCCTTCCAAGAGGCATTGATACGGCATATCCCAATCCATAGGAAAACACATTGTAATTAGTCAACGATCATGTACGACCGAGAGATAAAGCAGCGTTTAAGCGAGAGCAGAGCCAAACGAGTTTGGACTATGCCAAGTTGGAGCTGTTTCGACCGAAGGTTAAATATTGTTAATCCGACGCAGAAAGAAGCGCAAACCTTTGGCTATTCCAAAGATTTGATAACTCTCTCTCAGGTACTCACCTACAATAACTTATACATTATTAAGACTCGCGGGTACCCGCGTAAATATACGGCTTTCCATGCAATCATGCAAGGGAGGCCGCATTGTTTTTTATCCCTACCAGAATGACTTTATTAACATTGAAGAATATGAAGACTGAAACCAAGACCAAGAACTTATTTGCGAGGGCGGTCATGACGCTCGTCCTCATGCTGCTCACCACCACGGCGTGGGCGCAGTATTCCCCTATTTATCTCTCGCTGGACAAGAACGACGGCTCAGGGATTGTAAACGCTATCCCCGTCAGTTACGATTACGTGAATGGCAATTATCATCATACGCTCAGCGCGACCTTCTACACCCGCGAGGGACGTCACATCGTAGGCTGGTCATTAGGACCGACGCTAGCCGCCAAATATGGTGCAAACGAAACCATCGTCTTGACGGAAAGCCTGACGCTCTATGCCATTTGGGATGATACAACTACGAGGGATTATATCCTGTCGATTCCCAGCACTGTCACTGCAACGCTCAGAGGTAACAACTATACCAACACCCTTATAGGCGTGGATGAAAACGAAACGGTCAGCCTCAGTTACACAGGTGACGTGGCCGAAGGCAAAAGCGTCCACTACACGATAAGCGGCATCCTATACGCCTCAAATTCAGTCCTCGTGACCTATCCCGGAGCCAACAACGCCGACGGCAAGAGCGCCACACTCAAGATGCCCGCCTTCGATATCACTCTCGCCGTGGGGACGCCCAACGACTTCGCCATCCCCAACGGCATCACCATCGAAGAAACCTACAGTATGAACGGCTCGTTATTGCATGCCATCATCGACGGCTCGTCGCTGGAGACCATCAGCATCCCGACGCCCATCAGCGTAAGCGAAGTAAGGCTCAACCGCACGTTCACCCCAGGCAAGCCCGCCACACTGATGCTGCCGTTTAACACCACATACTGGGGCGAAGTGCACCATGGCGCAGCATTCCACACCTTCACCGGCGTGACCTTCAACGAGACGACGCAGAAGTGGGAGGCCACGATGACCGAACTGGACAAGGGCGACGGCGTTTATAATGGCGGTACGCTCGTGGCCAACACGCCCTACATCGTAATGCCCACCGCATCGAGCATCACGCTGCAGAACGGCGGCACGCTCTGCACCGCCGAGGGCGGCGGACAGGAGACCAAGCCTTCGGGCAGCAACTGGACGTTCAAGGGGACGTACAGTTACAAGGAATGGATTGCCGACGGCGCGAACTCCGACGAAATCGGCAAGGCTTACGGATTTGCCGGCGTGCCGAATACGGGCATCGAGGTTGGCGACTTCGTGCGCGTGGCATCGGGAGCGAAGATTCGCCCGATGGGATGCTATCTGCTCTGGAGCGATACACCGAACGCAGCCCCGGCACGAAGGCTGACCCGCGGGGCAGCGGTTGACGAACTGCCCAGCCGCATCACCGTGCGCCTTGTAGGCAGCAACGGCGAGACGACCAGCATCGGCGAACTCGACACCGCGACGGGCGAAATCTCGACGGACGGCTGGTGGACGCTCGACGGCGTCCGTCTCAGCGGCAAGCCCGCGAAGAAGGGACTGTATATCCATGACGGCAGAAAGGAGGTACTGAAATGAAAAAGAAAGCATACGAGAAGCCGACCTGTAAGGTCTATGAGTTGCAGCACCGCACGATGCTGTTGGCTGGCAGCAGCCCCGATGCCCCTGACTACGACGACTGGCTGGGACATGTCTCTTGCAAAAATACGAATCAATTGACGTAAAAAATTTACATGGAAATCAATTTGTGAGGTTTCCTATAAACAATGTTTGTACAACATAACAATAAAAGAATTATGGCTATAATCTTAAAGAATGCGCCGAAGACCGAGGAAGGTCGAAAACTGAACCTGACGAAAGAGCAGGAGGAACAATACAGAATCGTTTTTCGTTTCGACAAGGATACGAAGAAATTGGCGAATATAGAGCCGTGGAGTTCAGAGGGGATATATGACAACCACTGCGTAATCGCATCGCTATCTTCAACATATTCTAATATTGTAAATTTGCACCGTTTTCAAGAGCCTTTGGCTCTATCTTCAACCCCAACAACCCATTTCAACCCATGAAGACAAATCGTCTATGGCTCTTCTTAGCCGCCCTTTTCGTGTTCACCGCCGTCAGTGCTCAGCGCCACACCGATGCGCTGAACCGCGGTCTTGTCGCCGTTCCCCTGAACCAAAATGGCAACCACGTCAGCTGGCGTCAGCTGCCCGAGGAATACTACGGCACCACCTATACCCTCATACGCGACGGACGAACCGTGGCCACGGGCCTGACAAAGAACTCGTATGTTGACAAGCAAGGAGCCTCCGGGAGCCGCTATCAGGTGCAAGCGGTGGTGAACGGAACGGCCGGAAACAAGTCGGACAGGATGAAGCCATGGCCATCGTACGTCTATACCCTCAACGAAAACAGCTGCCACTCGGGCTATCTGGATATTACGCTGGCTGATGTCTACGACCGCGACGGCGTGAAGGTGACGACCGACTATTCGCCCAACGATGCCGAGATGGCCGACCTGAACGGCGACGGCGACCTGGAAATCATCATCAAGCGACTGAACACCGCCGATGCTACTGGCTTCAACACGGGCAACAAAGACAGCGAAGGCGACGACATCTACAACATCTATCCCGCCTCATCGCGCGCCTTCGTGGTGATTGACGCCTACGACGTGAACTGGCAGACGGGTGCTGCTACGCTGATGTGGCGCATCGACTGTGGTCCCAACATGGTGTCGCTCAACTCCACCGAGATTGACATCATCGCCTACGACTGGGACGAGGACGGCTGCGCCGAGGTGGTGCTCAGAGGTGCCGACGACATGATTATCCACAAGAGCGACGGCACTAGTCAGACCATCGGCATTGCCGGCTACAACTTCCGCCAGAGCTCACACTTCAACCACCTGAGCGGAGGCCAGTATGCCTGGACGTTCTTCGGACGCGAATACCTCATCTACATGGACGGAAAGACGGGCACCACCTATCAAGTGATGGACTTCCCTCTGCCACGCATCGAGCAGTCGGAATGGAACGGGCTCGGCGTATCGGTGCCCTATAACGATTACGTGGCGCTGGCCAACGCCGGCTACGGCAACTACTTCACCAAGACGTCGGGCACACACCATAAAGCCTGGGGCGACGACTACGGCCACCGCTCGTCGAAGTATTTCTTCGGCGCGCCTGTGCTCGACGGCCGCTCGGCCTCGCTTTTCATAGCCCGAGGCATCTACACCCGCCACAAGATGATAGCCATGAACCTCGACAAAAAGAACCACGAATGGAGCGAGCTATGGACGTGGAAGTGCAACAACAGCAGCAGTCCATGGTATGGCAACGGCTACCACAACTTCATCATTGCCGACGTTGACGAGGACGGACGCGACGAGATTGTGTACGGCTCGATGGTCATCGACGACGACGGCCACGGCCTGTCAACCACGGGCTTCGAACACGGCGACGCACAACACGTTACGGACTTCAACCCATGGCGCAAAGGCCTGGAGTTCTTCGGATGTCTGGAAGACGGTCCCTACTACGGCTGCGACTATCGCGACGCCACCACCAGCGAGGTGCTCTATAAGTTCAACGCCAGCAAAGACGACGGCCGGGCACTCATGGCCAACTTCAGCAATGTCTACCCCGGAAGTCTGGGACGCTCGGCGTCATCGTCAATCATGAGTTCCGTCACCAACCAGCTGGTCGATGCCCTCAGCGGCGACACCTACATCGTGTGGAGCGACCTGAACAACCGCATCTACTGGGACGGCGACCTCTGTAGCGAAATACTGAACAGTCCTGGCACCGCCCGCGACGCCAAGGTGGAGAAACCCGGCAAGGGAAGACTGTTCACAACGGTGGACTGCAGCATGAACAACGACTCGAAGAACAATCCCTGCTTCCAGGGCGACATCATAGGCGACTGGCGCGAGGAAATCGTCGTCAGGTGCGGCACCAACCTCCGTGTCTACACCACCGGTCTGGAAACCGCCCACACCATGCCTACGCTTTGGTTCGACCACCAGTATCGGCAGGCCATGGTCTGGCAGATGATGGCCTATAACCAGCCTCCCCACCTGAGCTACTTCCTCGGCGAGCTGGAAGGCTACACGGTGGCTCCTCCGCCACTCACGCTCACCGGGCGCACCATCGTAGAGGGTGGTGCCACCATCGGAGCATCGGCCAACGGCCAGCACGTCATGGCCTGCAAGGCTTCCGACATGACCATCAGCGTGGAGCAGGGAGCAGCGCCCAGCGTATTCACCGACAACGCGCCGTCGTGGGTGCAGGGCACCGACGTGAACGGCACCAGCGGCACCAAGGTGAAGAACGCCAGCCAAGGCGTCACCAACCTGCCTGCCATCAACCGCACCTATTACACCCACAGGCTGACCGGCGGCGGCTTCAGCGGCGACATGGCCCTCTGCAAGCAGGGCGACGGCACACTCATTCTGCCCGACGTGGAGCAGACCTATACGGGCGAGACCACGGTATGGGCCGGCACGCTCCAGTTCAACAGCCAGCTGACCAACAGCCCGCTCGCGCTGAAACGCTTCACCACGCTCAACACCACGGGCGGCAGCTTCCCCAAGGGCATCAGCATGGAATACGGCGCCACACTCAATGTCGGCGGCGCTGAACAGGGAACCATCGGAACCGTCAGCACATCGGCACTCCAGCTGGGCTACGGCGCACGCATCGCTCTCGACATCAACGGCAAAGGTGACGACCAGCACGACTGGCTCGACGCCACAACCATCAGCCTCGACACCGACAAGGCTTCCGACGACACCTGGACGGCTTTCGGGCCCGAACACCTCGCTCCGGTACTGGTGCTCAACGTCACGGCAGCCCTTGAGCCGGGCCTCTACCCTATCGGCCACGTGGACAACCTGAGCGGCGACCTCACAAAGGTGGAGCTGACAACCCCCACAGGCGCAACGGCGTCGCTCGAATTTGTGGAGCTGGTCCATGAAGACGGCCTGCTGGCACTGAAGGTGTCGGGCATGGCAGAGCTCGACGAGCCGCAATTCGCCGTCACCGAGATGAAGCCCTACGGCGAACATTTCCTTCCCGTGGTGCGCATCGTGACCGACGAGCCTCAGGGCGTCAACGTCTCCATGCAGCTGACCTTCACCGCAACCGACGGCACCATCTCGACACCGACCGCCAGTGGCGCCAACCACGACGAGTACACCTTCACCGAGCCCGGAACGCTCACCGTCACGCTGGCTTCCATCGGCTACGCTTCCGCCACGGCAACCTTCGACGTGACAACTCCCTACAACGTGACCTACCAGAGCCTCGATTACAGTACCATTGCCGCCAGTCAGGCCCACGGCATTCTCGGCAACGACTGGGAGACAGAGACATTTACCTCGCGATGGGCCAACTGGAACCGCAACAACGCCACATACGGAAGCAGCTATGTGATGGTGAAGAACGCCAACAACGCCTATGGACAGGACATCTATCTCGACAACGACGGCAAGCTCTATGCGTCGTACATCGGTTCTGCCTATCCACTGACACTCGTGCAGGACTTCGGCATTGGCCAGAACAAGCCAGCCACCTTCCACGCCGACCAGATAGGAACAAAGGACACATGGATCATGGTGCGCACCGACGTGAGCTATGGAAACAACATCAGCACCACAGGCTTTGTCAGGGCAGACGCTGAGGGCAACTTCACATACGAGATGCCCATGAACGGCACGCTTCAGCAGATTACCGTCTACACGCCGGGCAACAATACGCCCATAGACGACATCGCAACCGGTATCAGCCATCACACATCACCCAACACCCAACACCCAACGTTCAGCATCTACGACCTCACCGGACGCTATCGCGGCAACAGTGCGGCCCTTCTGCCGGCAGGCACCTATATCGTGCGCTCGGCCGGAAAGAGCCACAAGCTGATGGTGAGATAGAAATAGCTTCTTTGAACGACAAGCAGAAGTCGGACAGGCCAGAACATGCTGACCTGCCCGGCTTTTTTTTAGGAGTTCAGGAGTTACAGAAGTTTCAGACGACACTCTTTGGCGTCGGGTTGTATGAATGGAGCGAATAAAACTGATGTCTGTAACTCCTGCAACTCCAGAACTCCTGCAACTCCTTCAAGAAAAACTCCTGCCTTGAACTCCTGAACGTTAAATACGTTAAAAAAAAGAGGAGCAACCATCATGGTTTGAACTATTTAGCGTATCTTTGCATGGAAAAATTGGCAGAGAAAGCATGGACGAACAGAAGAAAGCGACAGAGGAAAGAACCAATCCCTTTTTCGAACCCTATGGGACACCGCACGACACGGTGCCCTTTGACCGTATCACCACGGCCGACTTTGAGGAGGCTTTCATGGAGGGAATCCGTCGCGACAATGAGCAGATAGAGCGAACCATCAACAATCCGGCAAAGCCCACGTTCGACAACACCATCATCGACGAGGACGACGACCGTGAGGGCTATTACGACCTGCTGGAAAGGGTGTCGACGGTGTTCTTCAACTTGATGAGCGCCGAGACAAACGACGAGATTGACGCCCTGGCACAGAAGATGCAACCCATACTGACGCAACACGCCAACGACGTGAGGCTGAACAAGCGACTCTTTGAGCGCATACGCTATGTTCATCGCCACCACCGCAAGCTGACGCCTGAAGAGAAGATGCTGCTCGACAACTGCTACGACGGATTCGTAAGAAGCGGTGCCTTGCTCAGCGACGAAGAAAAGGAACGACTCAGAGCGCTTACCGAAGAGGCTTCCATGCTTTCGTTGCAGTTCTCGCAAAACCTTCTGAAGGAGAACAAGGCGTTTACCCTCCACATTGAAGACGAGAAGGACCTGGACGGACTGCCCGACACCGCAAGGGAAGCCGCACGTCTGGCTGCCAAGGAAAAGGACCTGGACGGATGGCTCTTCACACTCGACATGCCGAGCTACAGCCCCTTCATGACCTATTCCACAAACAGAGAGCTCAGGCAGAAGATGTACATGGCACGTAACACCGTGTGTACGCACGACAACGACCAGAACAACATCGAGATATGCAAGCGAATAGTGAACCTGAGGCGCGAGATTGCCAACATGCTGGGATACAAGACCTATGCTGACTATGTGCTCAAGCACCGCATGGCCAGCAAGGTGAAGAACGTATATCGCTTGCTCGACGACCTGATTGACGCCTACAAGCCCGTGGCGGTAAAAGAGCGCGAGGAACTGAGAAAAATGGCAGAGCGCGACGGTGCCAAGAAGATGGAACCGTGGGACCAAGGGTTCTATGCTCACCGCCTGCAGATGAAGAAATACAACCTCGACCAGGAGATGCTGAGACCTTATTTCGAGCTGTCGCGCGTCATCGATGGCGTGTTCGGCCTCGCCAACCGGCTCTACGGCATCACCTTCAAGGAGAACAAGGACATTCCCGTCTACCATCCCGATGTGAAAGCCTATGAGGTGTTCGACCGTGACGGGTCGTTCCTGGCGGTCTTCTACGCCGACTTCCATCCAAGACAAGGCAAGCAGGGCGGTGCATGGATGACCGAATACCAAGGACAGCACATCGACAGGAAGGGCAAAAACGTAAGGCCTCATGTGAGCGTGGTGATGAACCTCACCAAGCCCACCGAGGAGAAGCCGGCACTGCTGACGCTGGGCGAGGTGGAGACATTCCTCCATGAATTCGGCCACTCGTTGCACGGAATGTTCGCCAACACTCGTTTCGAAAGTCTCTCGGGAACCAACGTGTGGTGGGACTTCGTGGAGCTGCCCTCGCAATTCATGGAGAACTATGCCGTGGAAAAGGACTTCCTGAGCACCTTCGCCTTCCACTACCAGACAGGCGAGCCCTTGCCCGACGCGCTCATTCGCCGCATACGCCGAAGCCGAAACTTCATGGTGGCCACGGCATGTCTGCGACAGGTGAGCTTCGGATTGCTCGACATGGCCTACTACACCCAGCGAAAGCCATTCACTCAGGACATCATCAGCTTCGAGAAAAAGGCATGGGCCAAAGCGCTCATCAACCCTCGGAAGCAGAAAAGCGATACGTGCATGACGGTGCAGTTCAGCCACATCATGGCCGGAGGTTACGCCGCCGGATACTATAGCTACAAATGGGCAGAAGTGCTCGATGCCGATGCCTTCAGCGTGTTCAAGCGCAAGGGAATCTTCAACCAGAAGACAGCCCAGAGCTTCCGCGACAACATCCTGTCGAAGGGAGGCACCGAGCACCCCATGCAACTCTATAAACGCTTCCGCGGAAGTGAACCCAACATCAACGCCCTTTTGAAAAGAAATGGAATCAAACGAGAAACAAAGCAAGCTTGACAGGCGATACCTGCGCATGGCGCTGATATGGGCCGAGAACTCCTACTGCCAGCGTAGGCAGGTGGGAGCACTGGTGGTCAAGGACAAGATGATCATCAGCGACGGCTACAACGGTACGCCCAGTGGATTTGAGAACATTTGCGAAGACGACAACAACGTGACCAAGCCTTATGTGCTGCATGCCGAAGCCAACGCCATCACAAAGCTGGCACGGTCGTCGAACAACAGCGACGGCTCAACGCTCTACGTGACGGCCTCGCCCTGCATCGAATGTGCCAAGCTCATCATTCAGGCAGGCATCAAGAGAGTGGTGTATGGAGAGAAATACCGCCTCACAGATGGCATCGACCTGCTCAAAAGGGCGGGCATCGAAGTGGAACTGATTGAAGTTGGGAAAGAGATGTGAAGATGATGGATGAAGGATGAAGGATGAAGGATTGAAAGATGAAGGATGAAGGATTGAAAGGTTTTTCTTCTTCCTTACTCTCTATTCTTTGTGTTCAGTACATATAACTCATTATAAATAAATGAATCAGAACAAGACAAACCGATATATGCCCCTGATGCTGGCACTATGCGTAGTGGTCGGCATCTTCATCGGGACGTTCTTTGCGCGCCACTTTTCTAACAACCGGCTGAACATCATCAACAGTGGCAGCAACCGGCTCAACAACCTGTTGCAGATCATCGACGACCAATACGTTGACAAGGTGAACCTCGACTCACTCGTGGAGAAGGCCATCCCTCAGATACTGGCCGACCTTGACCCGCACTCTGTTTACATCTCCGCCAAGGACGTGCAGACGGCCACCGACGACCTGAAGGGCTCATTCTCGGGCGTCGGCATTGAGTTTGTCATTCGCGAAGACACCATCCACATTCAGGGTGTCATCAAGAACGGCCCTGCCGAAAGAGCCGGACTGCTGGCGGGCGACAAGATCGTGACCGTGGACGACAGCCTCTTCGTGGGAAAGAAAGTGACCAACGAGGAAGCCATGCACAGGCTGAAAGGTCCCAAGGACACGAAAGTGAAGATAGGCGTCATGCGCTACGGGGAAAAGGGGGTGAAGCAGTTTACCGTCACCCGTGGTGAGATTCCGACCTACAGCGTCACCGCCACCTACATGCTCGACGAGGACACGGGCTACATACACATCAAGAGTTTCGGCAACAACACCTATTCTGAATTGCTCATCGCGCTGGCAAAGCTGGAGCAGGAAGGCTTCAAGAACCTCGTCATCGACCTCCGAGACAACACCGGTGGCTACCTGCAGGCAGCTGTTCAGATGGCCAACGAGTTCCTGCCGCGAAACAAACTCATCGTCTACACCGAGGGCAGAAAGTCGCCACGACAGGACTACAAGAGCGACGGACGTGGCTCCTACCAGAACATTCCGCTGGTGGTGCTCATCAACGAAGTGTCGGCCTCGGCATCAGAGATTTTCGCAGGTGCCATGCAGGACAACGACCGTGCCACGGTCATCGGCCGACGGTCATTTGGCAAGGGACTCGTTCAGCAGCAGATGGAATTCACCGACGGCTCGCTCATCCGCCTCACCATCGCCCGCTACTATACGCCTTCCGGACGTTGCATTCAGAAGCCATACGTGGCAGGCGACAAGGGATATGAAGAAGACCTGCTGTCGCGATACGAGAGCGGAGAGTTCTTCTCACAAGACAGCATCAAGCACACCGGACCTGCCTATCACACCGGCATCGGAAGGGAAGTGTATGGCGGCGGCGGCATCACGCCCGACATCTTCGTGCCTGAGGACACGCTCGGCATGACGAGCTACTACCGCAAGGCCAGCATGAGCGGACTCATACTGCAGTTCGCTTTCCAGTACACCGACGAAAACCGCACCAAGCTCAACGCAGAGGCTGCCGACATGCACATGCTCGACAAATACCTGAAGAGCCAGAACCTTGTGGAGCAGTTTGCCGCCTACGCCGACAAACATGGCCTGCAGCGCCGCAACCTCATGATTATGAAGAGTCACGCACTACTGGAGCGCTATCTCCACAGCCGCGTCATCTACAACATCATGGACGAGGACGCATGGATACAATATCTCAACCTCGACGACCCCGTCATCAAGGAAACGCTCAACGTGTTCCGCCGCCATGAGGCCTTCCCCGCAAAACCCGAAGAGTCCATCAGCAAGAAGCTGAAGACCGCCTGGGGAATCAACAAGGCTTACATCAACCGCGACATCAACCGCAAATACAGGTTACGCGCATAAGACCGCCCTCGAACAACATGGACAAGAAAGAACTACGCAACTACATCAGAATGCAGAAGAGACAATTCTCTGGCGAACAGCTCAGGGAATTGTCTCTTCCTGTTATCAGACGCCTGATGGTTCACCCGCGTGTGAAAAACGCCAGCGTCATCCTCATGTACTATTCGCTGGCCGACGAAGTGAACACTCACGACGTCATCGACCAGCTCGTTGCCGATGGTAAGACGGTGCTCTTGCCTGCTGTCATCGACGACACCCGCATGGAACTGCGCACCTACCGCGGCCCGCAGGACCTGCAAGGCGGTTTCTTCGACATCATGGAGCCCGTGGGCGACGTGTTCACCGACTACGAACAAATCGACGTCGCCGTTGTTCCAGGTATGGCCTTCGACAGCCGCAACAACCGTCTGGGCCGTGGACGAGGTTACTATGACCGCCTTCTACCTCAGTTCGCGCATATATATAAAATAGGTGTATGCTTCGACTTCCAGCGTTTGCCCGGCATTCCGACCGACGCAAACGACCAGGCAATGGATGAGGTGATTTAACTCTTCCCCCATTCTCTCTGAAAGAGGAAGAGGGCTTGGTAGTCAGGGAACCAACTAATGATAGTATTTCATAAACAGTTGTCCCCAAAGATTGATAAAAGGGTTGTCTGCCCGTCAGGCACTCCCCTCCTTCGGAGGGGTCGGGGGAGGTCTCAATAAATCCTTATCTCCGCAATCAGATGACTTCCCACTTCCTTGTTTAATCTATCCTTCAGCTCACTGCGCCGCATGGAAAGGTCGGCGCGCAAGGCAGGACTCGTTATCTTTACAAACAGCGTCTGGTTGCGTATGAACTTCTCTTCCGTATAGCGGGCGACGACACTTCCCGCCACGCGTTCCCACGCATCGAGCATGCGCACCTGCATCAAAGGCGTCTCAAGCCCGTTTTCGCGCAGGCAAGCCAACACGATGTCGTCTATTTGTTTCACCTTTCTCCTAAACATCGCTCTCTCCTTCCCTTTCTTTGATTATTCCGTTGTCAACCGAGAAAATCTTGTAGTCCATGGCCGCATTGCTGAGGATGCGGTCAAGGTGCTCGCGGTTGGTGTCGGTGATGAATATCTGTCCGAACTCATCGCTTGCCACCAGTTTGACAATCTGTTCCACCCTTTGGGCGTCGAGTTTGTCAAACATATCGTCGAGCAGTAACAGAGGTGTCGTGCCGTTTCCGGCCTTTTTCAGGAAAACGAACTGCGCCAGTTTCAGCGCCGCCACGAAAGTCTTGTTCTGCCCCTGGCTTCCCTCGCGTTTCATGGGATAGCCCCCGAGCGTCATCACGAGGTCGTCCTTGTGAATGCCATGCAGCGAATAGCCCACTGCCCTGTCCTTCATTCTGTCACGACGAATCACGTCCAAGAGCGCTCCCCGTTGGCAATGCGACACATATTCAAGCGACACCTGCTCGCGCCCGCCGGCAATGCGGCCATACATCTGCTGGAACACCGGTATCAGCTCGTCTACGAACTGTCGCCTGCGCTCGTAGATGGCTTCGCCTTCCACAGCCATCTGCTCCTCCAGAATGGAAAGCAGCGCCTCGTCGGGTTCCTCCTCCATCTTCAGCAACACATTGCGCTGCTGCAACGCCTTGTTATATCGGTTGAGCGCATCGATATAGGTCTTGTCATATTGCGACACCACCACATCCATCAGTCGCCGCCGTTCTTCGCTGCCGCCGTCAATGAGATAGGCATCAGAGGGCGACACCATGACCAGCGGAATCAGTCCGATGTGCTGCGACAGCCGCTTGTATTCCTTCTTGTCGCGCCTGAAGTGCTTCTTCGTGCCGCGCTTCATGCTACACGAAACAGACAACTTCGTGTCTGCCGCCCCAGACGGATTCTCCACTTTCACTTCTCCGCTATCATATTCGCCCTCAATCACGAAGAAGGGCTCGTCGTGACTGATCACCTGCGAGTCCTGGTTGGTGAATGCGCTATGGCAGAACGACAGATAGTAGACCGCATCCAGCAGATTGGTCTTTCCGGCACCGTTGTGACCCACAAAGCAATTCATCTTCGGCGACAACGCCAACGATGCCTCGCGGATGTTCTTATAGTTCAAAATAGAGATTTTTTTCAGTAGCATCTGCCGTATTTTTCTGCAAAGTTAAGCCTTTTATTGCTTAAAAACGAAAAAAGTCAACAATAAATTTCAGTATGTGGATTAAATTCCGTAATTTTGCAACCGCTCTGTGGATTCGGCTCTCATACCGCCCTCGCAGAGTGCCTTCAAACGGAGAATAAAAACAAAAAACAAGTATAGAAAAATGGCAAACAAGAAAACCGTCAAGAACGTAAAAGAACAGAACGTTGAGACACTCAACAGCAAAGAGGCCTTCTTCCTGAAGTACAAGAAGGCCATCATCATTGCAGTGGCAGCCCTGGTGGTCATCATCGGCGGCTATGCACTTTTGAAGAACCTCTATCTCCAGCCCCGCGAAGACACCGCCAGCACCGAGCTCGCCAAGTGTCAGGAGCTTTTTGCCAACGAGCAGTATGCCGACGCACTCAATGGAAACAAGAACGGCGTGCCCGGATTCCTGAAAGTGGCCTCAGAGTACGGCAGCACCAAGGCCGGCAATCTGGCCAACCTCTATGCCGGACTCTGCTATGCTAACCTGCAGAAGTGGCAGGAGGCAGCCACCTTCATCGAGAACTACTCTTCTGGCGACGACCAGATGGTAAGCCCCGCTGCCATGGCCGCCCTCGGCAATGTCTATGCCCACCTGAAGAACTACGACAAGGCCGTAGACTGCCTCAAGAATGCTGCCTCCATGGCCGACGCAAAGGCTCCCAACGGCCTCAGCATGGCCGAGACGCCCTACTTCCTGCTCCAGGCTGGCGAGATTCTCGAAGCTCAGAACAAGAAGGACGAGGCCCTGAAGATCTATCAGGACATCAAGACAAAATACGTGAACTCTGCCGTGAGCGTAGAGGTTGAGAAATACATCCTCCGACTCGCACAGTAAACCATGGCCACCGCACTCCACAACCTTTCCAGCTACGACGCCGACAAGGTGCCCGATGCCAGTAACATGTGCTTCGGTATCGTCGTTGCCGAGTGGAACCCCGAAATCACAGGAGCACTGCTGCAGGGTGCCGTCTCCACACTGGAGAAGCACGGCGCACTGCCCGAGAACATCCACGTGAAGACCGTGCCTGGTTCGTTTGAGCTCATCTACGGAGCCCACCAGATGACACGCAACGACGGCTACGACGCCATCATCATTCTGGGAAGCGTCATCCGTGGCGAGACGCCCCACTTCGACTACATTTGTCAGGGCGTCACGCAAGGCATTGCCGAGCTCAACATCAAGAGCGACATACCCGTCATCTACGGACTGCTCACCACCAACGACCTGCAGCAGGCTAAGGACCGTGCCGGAGGACGACTGGGGAACAAAGGCGATGAGTGCGCCATCGTAGCCATCAAGATGGCAAAGTTCTGATCAATAAAGTATTCTTTTTCAAAAGAGTATTCTGGTTGGTTAGTTGGAGCGGCAGATCTTTCTGCCGCTCTTTTGTTATAATAAAGGTCTTCATGTTTGGGGCTTCGTTCAATGTAGGGGCGGTTCAATGTTTCCTAAACCCTCGGAAGCCGACTGCGCCTGCGCGACGACAGGTTTGACCTCCTTACGGAAATGGACTATCCGGCCTTGCACGAACTGTATGAGTCTGGCTTTGCACGGGTGGCATACATTGAGGGAGGTGTTCCAGAGGCAGCGCAACTTACAACCTTTGGTAAGAACTATCTGGCAGAGAACCCTAAGCTACGCAATCCCGTCGACTGGAAATGGGTGGCCACAACCTTCATCGCGGCTATTGCAGCATTGGCTGCCGTAGCGGCCTTGTTCGTCGCCTGCTCACTCACATAACGCAGGGCTTCATACATTTTTCTCCTGATTTATTTGGAAGTTTCAAGAATTGTTCGTATATTTGCAGTGCGAGTTGTATGGGGCCGGCAACGGTTCGATGCTCTACGGCACGAGAGACCCACGTGGCCTCTCGTTTTTTATGGGAAGTTCAGCTCGAATAAGTCTGACCCATCATTGAGCATAACGATTATTTTTTTAATTATAACGTCTATTCCATATTCTCTCAATTTGTTCAATCCGGCTTCAACTTTCTCAAATGAATAATAAGATGGTTCATGAAAATACATGCAAACAGAACTATTCTCTTCGCTGTACAATGAATTGTAATCCTTGAGTTGCCTGTTCTTACGCCGTAACTGATTGCGGAACGTCACCGAGTTCTCTGTTACCGACACCAAGTCCATCTTCACGCCGTCAAGCAACATGTCAAGGTCGGTCGTGTTCTCAGACTCCGCCCTGAAGATAACACTATGGCCAAGTCTGAAGGCCTTATTCTGAAACTCTACCTCCAGTTCATCACCAGTTAGCTGTTCAGTAAAGTATCGCTTATTGTCATTCTCATGCACCTTGTGCTCCCTGTGTGTTGCTTTCAGTCCAGCGTTTTCCTCATTAAATGCCACGTCGTTGTATTCAGGGTCATCGAGCAACCTCTTGTATTCTTTCCGCCGCTCGTTCCGCAAGTCCATCCTTGCCTTTAGTTCCGCCGATGCCGTGTCCCGCTGGTCGTGAATGTCCTTTTCCGACTCTGCCGACTTCACCTTTACATACTTCCCGTTGTCCCTCATCCAGTAAGGCAGGCTTCTGGCCCCCTCGATTCTTTCCTGGTTCTCTTTCATCCACTTCCGAAACCCTTCATGCGGCTCGGTAATCTCCCCTTTGAAATGGAAATCCGACACATCCTCACCCCTGAGCACAGCCCTGTGGTAAGCCATACGCTCCTCCTCGCTCGCCAAAACGGGCACAATATAGCACCTACACTGCGGATGCCACCCCGTGAACACAAAGTCCTTCGGGTACTTGCCCTTTAGCGCCTCACACACCTCACACCCAAAGGGATGGTTGCTCCGCTTCACCTCCATGCCCACCACAAACGGGATGCGGCTCCAGCGGTCGCAGTCGGCAGCACGGTAGGCCATGTTCGTCTCGGTGCGCGTCAGCCTCATCGCATTCTTGTAGCTGCTGCGGTACTCACCTCTCCCGGGATGGTAGGCTGCGGCTCGCTTGCTCAGCTTCAGGTTCCCCTGGGCATCGCGCACACGACGGAACAGCCGGTCGGGCTCACGAAGATACTGGTGCACATGGCGCGACACAGTGGCGGCGGAGTCACCCTGACCCAGACTGGCACTCAACGCCAGCTCCATCTCTTCCTTCAGCTGTCCCGTGTATTTCCACACCTTCTGCGACAGGTTCAGACCGCCGTGGGCATCCTTCCGGCTGAAGAACGAGTCCATGGCTTCTTGGTTGCGGGCAAACAAAAACGGGCCGCCTCGATTCCCAGAGTCTATTCCTGGGAGCTATGCGGGCGGATACGCTGATCCTCCCCTACAGGAATATGGATTGTGCAACTTACCTTAGTCGAATTGCTTGCGGAATCTATGGAAGCTGAATCATGCGTTCTGCCGTTTTATCGTCGACCGTCTGACAGTTTCTGCATGCGAAATTGTCGTTTTCAAGGAACGAAGCCATTGATTTTGTTCAACAATTCCATTGATTTCGTTGAACGATTTCATTGGTTTTGTTCAACGATTCCATTGGAATTGTTTCGGAAAACGGGCGCTTTTGTTGCTCCCAAACGTCGTTTTCGCCGTTCGTTTTTTACAGTTTTGGATTCCGAAAACGGAAACTGGTTACTGCTACCTTACTTAACTCTCGGAAGTTCAGGAGTTCCGAAACCTGAACTATCTTAGAAGAAAATGAGCAAAAACTTCCCTTTTCCTGTTGTTCTCTCGCGGAAAACAATTATCTTTGCACATCAATAAAAAACAATCGGAATACATATATGAAACTAATCAGTTGGAATGTGAACGGACTGAGGGCCTGCGAGGGAAAGGGCTTCAGCGAGAGTTTCAAGGCGCTCGACGCCGACTTCTTCTGCCTGCAGGAGACGAAAATGCAGGCGGGACAGCTCGACCTGGCGTTCGAAGGATACCAGTCATACTGGAACTATGCCGAGAAGAAAGGCTACTCGGGCACCGCCATCTTCACGCGACATGAGCCGCTCAGCGTCAGCTATGGCATGGGCATCGACGAGCACGACCATGAGGGTCGCATCATCACTCTGGAGATGGACGACTTCTACCTCGTAACGGTCTACACGCCCAACTCTCAGGACGGTCTGCGCAGGCTTGACTACCGCATGCGCTGGGAAGACGATTTCCGCGCCTTTCTCGGTCAGCTCGACAAGCAGAAGCCGGTCATCGTATGTGGCGACATGAACGTGGCCCACAAGGAAATAGACCTGAAGAACCCCAAGACCAACCGCCGGAACGCCGGCTTCACCGACGAGGAGCGCGAGAAGTTCACCACATTGCTCGACAGCGGTTTCACCGATACGTTCCGTTTCTTCTACCCCGACCTGACCGACGCCTACTCCTGGTGGAGCTACCGTTTCCGCGCCCGCGAGAAGAATGCAGGGTGGCGCATAGACTATTTCGTGGTGTCCGACCGTCTGCAGCAACGGCTGGCCGACGCCAAGATTCACAACGAGATATTCGGAAGCGACCACTGTCCCGTGGAGCTTCTGCTGAAATAAAGCAGTTGATGGAAGTTTCGGGAGCTATGGCGTACAGTGAGTTACGCTCATTTATCTGCCAGAAAAAAGTAGTTTGTTTGACAAATAAAACGCATTTATCTGCCAGAAAAACCGCAACAAGATAACACCTTAAAAAAAAGCAAGATATGAAACTGAAATACCTGTTGGAATCGTTCGAGTTCGACGACTTTTTCCCGAGCGTGGTGCAGATGTACCCCAATGCCCGCCGCCACAAGCAGGAGTTCCGCCATGCCTACGACCTGCTGGTGGACATGCGCCCCACCCCTTCAAACAAGAACATACGCTACACCCTCATCAAGGATGATGTGATGGGCGACAGCTACTTCGGAGCCAACGACCAGAACTTCCGCTCCACGTGGGACGTTCTGCTGGGCAAGGAGGTGAAGAAGGACAAAGGCGTGGACCTGACGGAAGAGGAAATCGTGGCCAACTGCCTCATCAACGTCATCTTCCTGGGCAAGCACCCTGCAGAATACGAGCAGAGCTACCTGAAACTGACAAGGGGACGATGACTCCCGAAAAAGGGGTTTGACGCATCAAACCCCTTCGTCTTCCTCTTCAGCCACGCGGCCCACGGGATTCACATTCACCACGTCGAGCTTCGTGTCTTTCTGGAAGCTTACGTCGCCGTGGCTGGTCACGGTGATGAGCAATGGTATGTATTCGTCGCTCAGCACGTCGGCAGCGCCGACGCTTGCGGCGAGTCGCAGCTGTTCACCTTCTGCACGGTCTTTGACAACGCCCAGCAGGACACCCGTCTTGCGGGTATTCTCGTCGAGCAGGTCGCTGAAGTCGGACTTGCTGAACACACGGTTGAAGAACTCGGAACCGTCGGGCCGCACCACGCGCACCCGTATCAGATTGTCAAAATACTTATGTCCCTGCTCGTCGGTCACCACAGACGCGCTGTCGGCAGGTGCCCTTTTGACAAACAGCTTATACACCTTGCCCAGCCATTTCACCGTGTCCTCGTGCTCCACGACATCCATCCTGGTGGGTGTGTTCGACGTGGCCACAGGCTCGGGCTTGGGCGCAATGATTACCGTACTTTCTTTCTTCTCACCGCTGCATGCCACCATTGCGCCCGCCATGCAGACAGGCATCAAGGCCAGCATCAGTTTTCTCATGTATGCCATGTTGTAAACAGTGTTTTTTCTTCTAATTGTCTGCGAAAGTACAAAAAATATTGCTAACAACGACAACAAATAACACAAAAAAGTGAAAAAACAATGCAAAATGTCGAGATAAAGAGAATTATTATGTAACTTTGCATGAAATTGGTGTCTTTCTGCACCATCAAACAAACCATCCGATATGAAGAACCTTGCAATTGCACTGCTTCTGCTCCTGGCCACACTGGCATCGTGCTCCGACGGAAGCACCGCACCGCCGGCACCAGAACAGGTTGACACCATCCCCATGCTGGTGACACAGATAAAGAAATGTGCCCGACTCTACTCCGCCGAATACCAGCTTCACAAGATTGTCACGCACGAAGACCAGATGAAGCTGCGCGGTTCGTTCATGGCAAAAGAGTTCAATATCACCCTGCCGCTGGGCGACCGAAAGATTGCCATTCCCATGGACGCCACGCTGAAGGCATACGTGGACTTCAGCACATTCAGCGACAAGAACGTGCACCGCCATGGAAAGAAGATTGAAATCACGCTGCCCGACCCGAAGGTGGAACTCACCAGCAGCAAGATCAACCATGCGGAAATCAAGAAGCAGGTGTCGCTGCTCAGGACCTCGTTCAGCGATGCCGAGATGGCCAACTACGAGAAGCAGGGACGCGCCGCCATACTGAACGACGTGCCAAAGCTCGGCATCATTGAGATGGCACGCGCCAATGCGGCCAACACACTGATTCCCATGCTTGTCAACATGGGCTTCCAGGAGGCCGACATCACGATAACCTTCCGCAAGCAATTCTCCAACAGCGACCTGCCAAAGTTGCTCGACACCAAATCATTAGCACGATGACCAAGAAGAAGACACGCAAGAAGATAACCGCCAGCAAGCCGAAGGAGCAGCCGAGCGGCATAGAGGTGATTCTGGATTTCCTGCTGAAACTCATCGGCAAGGGCGGCAAATGGGCATTCATCACCATCCTTGTGCTCGCGCTGCTGGTGCTGGGCGTGGGAGCCTACCTGCTGAACAGGGTCAGCGAAAACAGCGCCACCACCGAGGTGGACCAGCGCATTGACGTGACCCCCACGCAGATTACGGCCATGAAGCAGATTGGCCAATGGGAGTTTCTCTCCGTGAGCGACGAGGAACTGGTGGACACCTTGCGACCCGGCTTCTTCTCCGACGACGAACTGATACGCATCTACTACGGCACCATGCGGCTGGGCATCGACATGAGCGACGCCAACGAGAGCTGGATCAGCCATGACAACGACACCATCGAGGTGACACTGCCGCCCATCCGTCTCCTCGACGACCGCTTCATCGACGAGGCGCGCACGAAGTCGTTCTTTGAAAGCGGCAGCTGGAGCGATGCCGACAGGGAAGCCATGTATCAGCGGGCACGCCAGCGCATGATGGTGCGAGGCCTGAGCAAGTCGAACATGGAGAGCGCCGAGCAGAACGCCTCGCGACAGTTCTATCAGATGATGCGCTCCATGGGATTCGAACATGTGAAGGTGAGATTCGCCCAGACACCGCAAGAACGAAAAAAGCAATGACGCTACCGGCGCCATTGCCTCACTCGTCAGCATCCACACTTCCAACAACCAGTTCTCCACTCTCCACTTCAACTCTACAATGGATACACTCAACAACCTTCTCACCGACCTGAGCGGTTTTCTTTGGGGATGGCCCATGATCATCCTGCTTCTGGGCACGCATCTGTTTCTCACCGTCCGGCTGCATTTCCCCCAGCGCCACATCTTCACGGCCATCCGCCTGAGCATCAGCCACGACAGGCAGTCGCAAGGCGACGTGAGCCAGTTCGGGGCCCTGGCAACGGCACTGGCCGCCACCATCGGAACAGGCAACATCATCGGTGTGGCAACGGCCGTGGCCCTGGGTGGTCCGGGAGCCGTGCTCTGGTGCTGGCTCACCGGTTTCTTTGGCATCTCCACGAAGTATGCCGAGGGCTTGCTGGCAGTGAAATACCGCACGAAGACCGCCGACGGACGAATGGTGGGCGGTCCCATGTACGCCCTGGAGCGCGGTCTGGGATGGAAGACGATGGGCTTTCTGTTTGCCCTGTTCACCGCCATTGCCTCTTTCGGCATCGGCAACACCGTTCAGGCTAACGCCATCGCGACGCTGACCAACGAGACCTACAGTCTTTCACCCTACATCACAGGCGCCGTCGTGGCCCTGCTGGCGGGAGCTGTGGTGCTGGGCGGCATCAAGAGCATTGCCCGGGTATGCACGGCACTGGTGCCCTTCATGGCGCTGTTCTATATCATTGGCTGCATCATCATCCTCTTCATGAACGGCTCCTATGTGTGGCCCGCCCTGAAACTCATCTGCTCGAGCGCGTTCTCGCCGCAGGCAGCGGGCGGCGGCTTCGCTGGTTCCACCATCATGCTGGCAGCGCGCTACGGCATTGCGCGAGGACTGTTCAGCAACGAGTCGGGCATGGGCTCTGCACCCATCGTGGCCGCTTCAGCACAGACGCGCAACCCGGTACGCCAGGCGCTCGTCTCGTCGAGCGGAACATTCTGGGACACGGTGGTCATCTGCGCTCTCACGGGTCTGGTCATTGTCAGCTCTGTCATGGCCTACCCCGACATCACATACGAAAACGGAGCCACGCTCACCAAGATGGCTTTCAGCAAGATACCGTATATTGGCGCACCACTTCTTACGTTCGGCCTGCTCACCTTTGCCTTCTCCACCATCCTCGGGTGGGAGATCTATGGCGAACGCGCCGTGGAATACCTGAAGGGAAAGAAGTGGACTCGCTACTACCGCATACTCTATGTCGTGGCCATCTTCGTGGGCAGCATCATGAACCTGGGCCTTGTGTGGAACCTTTCCGACTGCATGAACGCGCTCATGGCCATACCCAACCTGCTCTGCCTGCTTTTCCTCAGCGGTGTTTTGGTGAAGGAAACGCGCACCTATTTGTGGCAGAAGATGCTCGACCAGGACATGGACGAAGAATGAAAGAAAACGCATAAAAAGAAAAAAGCCCTTCTACAACGCTTTGCAGAACGGGCTTTCTACTCACTAAATCAACAAAAACTAATTCTCTTTCACTTAAAGCTTTTTGCGTTGCAAAGATAGATATTTTTATGATATCGCCACAAAAAGCATCGTTTAAAATTTGTTAAATATCAGAATATCTTACATAATTGTCGAGAATCTTTACATTTATCGTCTCTTTCTTCCTCGTATCACTCAACTTTCGCATGTTCATGGAGCTCTCTGCAAGCAGAGCTTCCAAGGCCTGATGACCTTGGCTGAGCGCAGGAGTTCAGGAGCTACTGGAGTTACAGACATTAGTTTGATTTGCTCCATTTAAAGAATCGCAATAAAAGTATCGTCTGCAACTCCTGTAACTCCTGTAACTCCTGAACTCCCGAAGTTGAATCATATTAGATTCTTGCGCACATTCTTCCTCCATCGGTTTCCACTACCCCGCCCCAAGAAAGAACCTGAAGAAAACGCCTTCGTCCAGTGTGTTGCTGTGCCACAGCAACACCCTCCTATCACGAAAAAGCAGAGAAAAAACAGCAGAAAAAAGCGCAAAAGTTGCCGAATGTGACAGAAAATGCGTACTTTTGCGACAGACAAAAGAAAGCAAAGAGAAACTGAAAATGAAAAAAACAATCCTCCTGGCAGCAATGCTCTGCCTGTGCGCCGCCGTCAGCCACGCGCAGGACCCCAATTTCTACATCTACCTGTGCATCGGACAGTCCAACATGGTGGGACAAGGTCCCATAGCGGCCGAAGACTCCATCGTCAGCGACCGTTTCCTCAACCTCACGGCCTCCGACTGCGACACGCACCCCATGGGCCAGTGGCGCAAGGCCATACCGCCCCTCTGCCGTCAGTGGACGAAACTCTGTCCGGCGGACTATTTCGGCCGTACCATGGTGGAGAACCTGCCGGAAAACGTGCGCGTGGGCACCATCATGGTGGCCGTGGACGGCTGCTCCATCCGCCTGTTCCATCCCGACAGCTGTTCGCAGTGGATTGCCGGTGACTTGCCCGACTGGCAGCGTGCCGAGGTGAACTGCTACGGAGGACTTCCTCTGCATCGTCTGCTCACACTGGCTGAAAAGGCACAAAACGATGGCGTCATCAAGGGCGTACTGCTTCATCAGGGCGAGACCGATGCCTACGACGAGCGTTGGCTGCGCATGGTGAAGGAACTCTATGAAAATCTGCTCAGCGAACTCAACCTGAAAGCTGAAGACTGCCCACTGATTGCCGGTGAGACGGTGAGGGAGGAATACAATGGCGTCTGCGCTCATGCCCTGCCCACCATACGCCGTCTGCCTGAGTGGATACCCACCGCTCATGTGGTGTCGGCCGAAGGCTGTGCCCCACTCGACGACAATGTGCACTTTTCGTCGGAAGGCTACCGCAAGCTGGGCCGCCGCTACGCCATCGAAGCCCTCAAGGTGCTGGGCATACAGGTGGCCGACCAGCCTGCTGAAAAAGCCACAACGGCAGACAACGAAAAGAAGTTCGATGTTGACGTCACGTTCCGCAAGAACAAGGCCACCATCAAGGCGTCTGTCCCCATCAAGCACGTGGAGATAGTCAGCTACAGTGGCTACAAGGTGGGATTCATAGAGCGCGCTGGTGCTCCCACCCACACCATGAAAATCAACCTGAAGAAGATTACCGACCCAACACTCATCTTCATCGTTGAGGACTATAACGGCACGAAGGTCACCAAGCGTGCTGAGCGATGAAGCCGTGGCGGATGAATGGCTCTTTTCATTCATCACGCCATGTCCATATAAGCAGAAAAGCAGCCTCGCGACCGCATTTGTCGCAAGGCTGCTTTTTTCGTTAGCTGTGCAAGGGACGCAGAGTTACTTGCCCTCAATGTCCTTGAAGTATTTGTAGGTGCTCACCTTCAGTTCGTCGGTGGCGGGTTCGTCGCAGACGATGATGCCATGCTGGTGCATCTGGAGGGCCGAGATGGTCCACTCGTGGCTGACGCACCCCTCCACGGCAGCGTGCAGAGCGCGAGCCTTGTGGTGTCCGTTCACGAGAATCATCACCTCGCGAGCATCCATCACAGTTCCCACACCCACGGTGAGAGCAGACTTGGGCACCTTGTTCACGTCGTTGTCGAAGAAACGCGAGTTGGCAATGATGGTGTCGGTGGTGAGGGTCTTCTGGCGCGTGCGGCTGGTGAGCGACGAGAAGGGTTCGTTGAAGGCAATGTGGCCATCGGGGCCGATGCCGCCGATAAAGAGGTCGATGCCGCCGGCCTCCTTGATCATTTCCTCATAGTGGGCGCACTCTGCAACGAGGTCGGGAGCGTTGCCGTTGAGGATGTGGATGTTCTCCTTGGGGCAGTCGATGTGGTCGAACAGGTTGCGAGCCATGAAAGAGTGATAGCTTTCGGGGTGCTCTTCGGGCAGACCGACGTATTCATCCATGTTGAAAGTAAGGACGTTCTTGAAACTTACGCGTCCTTCCTTGACTGCCTTCACCAGGCAGGCATACATGCCTTCGGGTGAAGAACCGGTGGGCAATCCCAGTACGAAGGGCTTCTCTGCGGTCGGTTTGAAGGCGTTGATTTTCTCAATGACATGCTCAGCCGCCCACTGCGACATGGCGTCATAATTCTTTTCAATAATTAATCTCATGGTCTATGTTGTTAATAAAAAAGATTTTTTCGGCTGCAAAAGTAATAAAAAAGTATCAAAACGTAATATAAGCGGCGCTTTTTTTTTGATTTTAACATAAAAAAAGCTCCGACATCACGTCGGAGCTGTTTCTACCTTTTTGAATGTCTTAGCAGTTAGTATTATGTAGCATGTATTTCTGAAAATCCTTATTTCTTTTGACATTGCAAAGGTACGGCTTTTCCTTGATTTAGGTCAATAATACTGCATATTTTTTCCAAAAAGTTACGAAAACGTTTACGAAAAGTAACATCAACAAAACAAAAATGTTACAATTGATGCGTCTAATGATAACGTTTGCAAAGGTTGCAAAAAGGGCATCTGTGAAGCGAAAGAGAAAAAAAACGCACGTTTTGCGTGTCATTTCAGTTTTTTGTCGTATCTTTGCATCCATTCTAACACCTTATTATATATAAAGGTAAAAAACATTATTGTCAAAAGGAAACACTCATGAGAAGAAACATCATTCTCCGCATGGCAGTCGTATTGTCGCTGCTACTAATGGCTTTTCAGCATGCCGAGGCCAACGACGCCGTGTACTTTGTGAACGGCAACCAGCTGCAGCCCCTGCAGGAAACAGACATTTCGGTGAAGAAGGAAGTACTCACCATCACGATTGGCGAAGACGGTTTCGCCTACGTCGACGTAGACTACGAGTTCATGAATAAGGGAAAGGCCAAGACCATCACCATGGGATTCGAGGCCGAAGCGCCCTACAACGACATCATCGAAAACACCATCAACAAACATGGCGGCCAGCCGCACATCATGGATTTCACCGTGTCACTGAACGGAAAACAGCTCACGTACAGCAACAACGTGGTGTTTGCTGCCGACTATGAGGGCAACTATCCGAAGGAAGTGCAGGCTTTGCGCAAGGATACGATGACGTATGTGCCGGTGGACTTCAGCCGCTGGGAGGAGCTGGATGGCGACGCACAGATGCTCAAGAACAAGCAGACGGGCGAAGAAGCCAACTATTCGTATGTCTACTACTTTGAGGCACCCTTCGGCGAAGGCATCAATCGCGTTCACCACACCTACCGCTACCGCATGTCGTATGGCGCAGGCAGCACCTTCACCATCAGCTACTGGCTGACCCCGGCTATGCGATGGGCCAACCACCAGATTGACGACTTCACGCTGCGCATCCGGGCCGATCAATGCACCAAACACTTCTTCGTGGACTGTCCAATACTCAACAGCGAAGGGTTCGTCGTGAAGGAAGGCAGGGGCAAGACACGGAAGCTGACCGTCAAGCACTGGGCTGATGAGGAAGAGAAAGAAGTCCCCGTCACGGAAGTGGTGCTGCGCAATGGCATGGTGGAATGGCACAGCCAGAACTTCAAACCCGTCGCCAATATGGACATCGCTTCGGCAGATCAGCTGGAGTATATCGTCGCTCAGGACTCCGCACCTTTCTGTCTCTACTACGACAGCGGGGCGACCTTCAACCTGTGGGGCGGCTGGTGGAAGACGTTCGACGACCTGTATACCGGCCCCGACAACGAGAAACAGAAGCAGGCTTTCGCTGCACGCCTGCGCCGCAACCTGCCATACGCCCATCGTGGTTATGTGTTCAAAGACCCCGAGCTGAAAAGAATCTTCGAGTCGATGTGGTGGTACATGCCCGATGAAAACTGGAAGCCGGCGGCCGACAGTTTCAGCCAGCACGAGCAGGAACTCATTCAGCAAAGCGACAATTTCGGCGATGACGACGAATAGCAAGTCACCTGTCCGGGCTTTGTTTACAATCATCAGAAAGCAATAATGAAAGAATTCGTAATATCCGAGGTCAAGGCCGAGACCGCCGTACTGGTGGGACTCATCACACAACAGCAGGACGAGGCCAAGACAAAAGAATATCTTGACGAGCTGGAGTTCCTGGCCGAGACGGCCGGCGCCGTATGCGTGAAAAGGTTCACCCAGCGCGTAGGCGGACCGAGTCAGGTGACCTACGTCGGCAAGGGAAAGCTCGAAGAGATCAAGCAATTCATCAAACAGGAGGAAGACATGGAGCGCGAGGTGGGCATGGTCATCTTCGACGATGAGCTGTCTGCCAAACAGATACGCAACATCGAGGCCGAACTGAAGGTGAAGATACTTGACCGCACGAGTCTTATCCTCGACATCTTTGCCATGCGTGCGCAGACAGCCAACGCTAAGACGCAGGTGGAGCTGGCGCAGTATCGCTACATGCTGCCTCGACTGCAACGTCTTTGGACTCACCTGGAACGACAAGGCGGCGGTTCTGGCAGCGGAGGCGGAAAGGGAAGCGTAGGACTGCGCGGACCTGGTGAGACGCAGCTCGAAATGGACCGCCGCATCATCCTGCAGCGCATCACCCTGCTGAAACAGCGGCTCGTGGAGATTGACAGGCAGAAGACAACGCAGCGAAAGAACCGTGGGCGACTGATTCGCGTAGCGCTTGTGGGCTACACCAACGTGGGAAAGTCGACCCTCATGACACTACTTTCGAAAAGCGAGGTGTTTGCTGAGAACAAACTCTTCGCCACACTCGACACCACCGTCCGCAAGGTGGTGGTGGGAAACCTGCCCTTCCTGCTCGCCGACACCGTGGGATTCATCCGCAAACTGCCCACCGATCTGGTTGACTCGTTCAAGTCAACCCTCGACGAGGTGCGAGAAGCCGACCTCCTCGTTCACGTCGTAGACATTTCCCATCCCGACTTTGAAGAGCAGATACAAGTGGTGAACAACACGCTGAAGGAACTCGGAGCTGCCGACAAGCCCATGCTCATGCTGTTCAACAAGATTGATGCCTACACATGGGTGGAGAAAGAAGCTGACGACCTGACACCCATGAAGAAAGAGAACATCTCACTCGAAGAGCTGCAGAAGACGTGGATGGCCCGGCTTGGCGAAGACACGCTCTTCATCTCGGCACGCGAAAAGCTGAACATCGACCAGCTGCGCGATACGCTTTACAAGAAAGTACGCGAGCTGCACGTGCAGAAATACCCTTACAACGACTTCCTCTACAACGTGGAAGAGGACGAAGAAGAACAATAATCAACAAACATCGTCTAGTATGTTGCCGTTCACGGTAACCACCAAAAGATGATAACAACAACAAACATAAATGAATCAGATTATGGAGAATTACAGATTACTGACAGAAGATGAAATCATCATTCTGGAGAACAATGGATGTACGGCCGAGGATTGGACTGCCGTGAACGTAGCTGAAGACTTTCAGCCCAACCACGTAAGAAACACCAGTTTCTATGGCGAAATCAATCTTGGTGTGTTCGAGAAGAACGTGGAAATCACCAAAGGCTTCATCAAGCATACCGGCATCAACCGCGCCACGCTGCGCGACGTCACCATCGGCGACAACTGCCTCATAGAGAACGTGGGCTGCTATATCAACAACTATACGATTGGCGACGACTGCTACATTGCCAACGTCAGCGTCATAGAGACGACGGAAGGCGCCACCTACGGAGAGGGAAACCTCATCAGCGTGCTCAATGAAGCCGGCGACGGAAACGCCATCATCTTCGGCAACCTGAACAGCCAGTTCGCAGCCTTCATGGTGAAGCACTTCACCGACAAGAACATCAAGGACGAGATACGTCGTCTCATCAACGAGGACATTGAGCGCAACATGCCCGAACGAGGCATCATCGGCAACAACGTGAAGATTATCGGCACCAAGGAAATCACCAACACGGTGGTCAACGACAACTGCGAAATCAACGGTGCCTCGCGCCTCAGCGACTGCTCCATCCTCAACGGTCCCAACGACTCTGTCTACATCGGCACGGGAGTCATCTGCGAGAACTCCATCATCTGCAACGGTTCGAGCATCATCAACAGTGTGAAGATACAGGACTGCTTTGTGGGCGAGGCCTGTCACATTGCCAACGGCTTCACTGCCTCGCAGAGCGTGTTCTTCGCCAACAGCTACATGTCCAACGGCGAGGCCTGCGCCGCTTTCTGCGGACCGTTCTCGGCCAGCCACCACAAATCGAGCCTGCTCATCGGCGGACAGTTCTCGTTCTACAATGCCGGTTCTAACACCAACTTCTCCAACCATGCCTACAAGATGGGCCCCATCCACTACGGCACACTGGAGCGAGGCACAAAGACCGCCAGCGGAAGCTACGTGCTGATGCCGGCAAAGATTGGCGCTTTCTCTGTCTGTATGGGAAAGCTGATGCACCATCCCGACACACGCGACGTGCCGTTCTCCTATCTCATCTCCTACAACGACGATATGTACCTGGTGCCTGGCCGCAACATCACCACCGTGGGTCTCTATCGCGACATCAAGAAATGGCCGAAGCGCGACAAGAGACTCAACGGAAGCCAGAAGAGCATCGTCAACTTCGACTGGCTCTCGCCCTTCACCGTGGGAGAGATTCTCAGGGGAAAGAAGATACTGGAGAACCTCAAGGCAGCATCGGGCGACCTGCAGTCGCAATACAACTACCACGAATACGTCATCAACGCCTCTTCACTGAAGAAAGGTATCAAGTACTACGACATCGCCCTGCGCCTCTATATGGGTGCCGTGCTCAAGCGGGCCAAGAAACACAACTACTTTGCCAAGCCCACGACGGAAACGGGCAAGGGCAACTGGATCGACTTGAGCGGACTGCTGCTGCCCGAGAGCGAGGAAGCCAAGCTCATCAGCGACATCAAGAACGGAACGCTCAAGACCATACAGGCTGTCATCGACCGCTTCGTGGAAATCGACGAGAACTACCGCAAGTACCAGTGGGCATGGACGTATCAGATGATTCTCGACTACTACAATCTGACCGAGATTACCGAGGAAGATGCCCAGCGCATTCGTGAGGACTACATCATGGCCCGCCGCACATGGATCGGAGAAATCAGGAAGGATGCCGAGAAAGAATATGCCATGGGCGACGTGGAGGATGAGGTATTCCACGACTTCATCGACAAGCTCGACCACGAAATAGACTTCGAAGACATGGCCTGATGCCTCAAGAAAATTCAAACCAATTCATGTATAATATGAGAAAACTTTTTGTATCATTGCTGCTTGCACTGGCTTTTTCATCAGTGCAAGCCAAGGACTACACCTACCAGACCGTTCCCGGCGACATGATGCACACACGCATCTACACGCTTCAGAACGGACTGAAAGTGTATCTTTCTGTCAACAACGAGAAACCGCGCATCCAGACCTACATCGCCGTGCGCACAGGTTCGAAGAACGACCCAGCCGAGACCACGGGCCTTGCCCACTATCTGGAGCACCTGATGTTCAAGGGCACAGATAAGTACGGCGTGACAGACCCTGCGGCCGAAAAGCCTTTCCTCGACGACATACAGCAGCGCTACGAGGAATACCGCCTGCTCACCGACCCCGAGCTGCGTCGCCAGAAGTACCACGAGATCGACAGTGTGTCGCAGCTGGCAGCCCAATACTTCATCCCCAATGAATACGACAAGCTCATGTCGGCCATCGGAGCCGAAGGCACCAACGCCTACACCTCCAACGACGTGACCTGCTACACCGAGGACATTCCGTCCAACGAGGTGGAGAACTGGGCCAAGATTCAGGCCGACCGTTTCCAGAACATGGTAATCCGCGGCTTCCACACGGAGCTCGAGGCCGTCTACGAGGAGTACAACATCGGCATTGCCAAGGACTCGCGCAAGCTGTGGGAGTCGATGAGCCGCATGCTCTTCCCCACCCACCCCTACGGAACCCAGACCACCATCGGAACACAGGAGCACCTGAAGAACCCGTCGATTACAAACATCAAGAACTACTTCAACAAGTGGTATCGCCCCAACAACGTGGCCATCTGCATGGCAGGCGACTTCGACCCCGACAAGGTCATCGCCATCATCGACCGGTATTTCGGTTCATGGCAACCCGGAGCCGATGTCCGTCAGCCTGAGTTCCCCGCCCTGGCCCCCATCACTGCACCGCGCGACACCACCGTCTACGGACTGGAGGCTGAGACCATGTGGATGGGATGGCGATTCGAGCGCGGCAACTCGCTTCAGACAGACACCCTCCAGGTCATCGAGGACATGCTGAGCAACGGCACGGCCGGCCTCATCGACCTCAACATCAACCAGCAGATGAAGATGCTCGGTGCATGGGGCGGCGCAGAAACCCTGCGCGACTATTCGGCCTTCATCCTCGGCGGCACGCCCAAGGAAGGGCAAACCCTCGACGAGGTGAAAGCGCTGCTGCTGGCTGAAATAGACAAGCTGAAGCGCGGAGAATTCTCCGACGACCTGCTGCCATCGGTCATCAACAATGCCAAGCTCGACTACTACAACTCACTGGAAAGCAACTACTTCCGCGCCAACAGCTTTGTCAACACCTACATCAACGAGGTGCCGTGGGAGCAGGAGGTGGGATATCTCGACCGCATCTCAAAGATGACCAAACAGCAGATCATGGACTTCGTGAGCCGCCACTTCCGCGACAACTATGTCGTGGTGTACAAGCGACAGGGCGAAGACAAGAACCTGAAGAAGATTGACAAGCCGGCCATCACCGCCATTCCCACGAACCGCGACCTGATGAGCCAGTTCGTGAAGGACGTGCAGAACTCGAAGGTGGAGCCCATCCAGCCACGTTTCGTCGACTTCAAGCGCGACCTCACCTTCGGAAAGACCAAGAAGAACATTCCCTACATCTACGTGAAGAACGTGGAGAACGGACGTTTCACCCTGGCTTTCGAGTATAAGTTTGGCGAGGAGTCGAACCTGAAGTACAGCTATGCCCCAAGCTACCTGGAGTATCTTGGCACCGACAAGCTCACCAACCAGCAAATCAAGCAGCAGTTCTACAAGCTGGCATGCGACTACAGCATCAACGTGGGCAGCCGCACCATCTATGTCACCCTGAGCGGACTCAGCGAGAACATGCCGCAGGCACTGGCTCTCATGGAGAACGTCATGAAGAACGCCAAGGTGGACCGCGACGCCTGGGAGCAGTACATACAGCTCCTGGAGAAGTCGCGCGCCGACGCCAAGCTCAACCAGAACTCAAACTTCAGCGCTCTGGTGAACTATGGCATCTACGGGCCCTACAACCCCTACCGCAACAACCTGACAGCCGACCAGCTGCGCCAGCAGGACCCGCAGGAACTGCTTAACCTCCTGAAGGACCTGTCGAAGTATGAGCACACCTTATTATATTATGGTCCCATGAGCGAGAAGCAGCTGGCCGACGTCGTCACCAAGCAGCACAAGACGGGCAAGCGCTTCCTCCCCGTGCCTCAGGGACGCCACTACGCCCTGCAGGCCACGCCACAGAACGAGGTGCTCATTGCTCCCTACGATGCCAAGAACATCTATATGCGCATGATTCACAACGAGCAACGCCCGTGGCAACCGCAGGAGGCTGCCGTCAAGGCACTCTTCAACGAGTACTACGGCGGAGGCATGAACACCATCGTGTTCCAGGAACTGCGCGAAGCTCGCGGACTGGCCTACAATGCCTATGCAGCCTACGTGGAACCAGGCTACAAGGAGAACCCCGAATACTTCTTCACGCACATCATCACGCAGAACGACAAGATGATGGACTGCATCCATCAGTTCCACAACATCCTCGACACCATTCCGCAGAGCGAGACGGCCTTCCGCATTGCCAAGGACGCCCTCACCAAGCGACTGGCCACTGAGCGCACCACCAAGTTCAGCCTCATCAACGCTTGGCTCAGCGCACAGCGCCTCGGCATCGACTACGACGAGAGCGAGCGCATCTACAACGCACTGCCTGGCCTGACACTGAAGGACATCGTCAACTTCGAGCAGCAGCAGATGGCCCACAAGCCCTACCGCTACGTCATTCTGGGCGACGAGAAGGAGCTCGACATCGAAGCGCTTCAGAAGATAGGACCCATACGCCGCCTCACTACCGAGGAAATATTCGGTTACTAACCGACAGAAATGAAGCGTCTCTGCCTGCAGAGAGCTTCACCATTTCCAAAAATTGAATGAAACAGTTATTCAAAGAATACGAATCACTCACAGCAGGGCAGCGCAAGCTGCTCTGCTTTCTTGCTTTCACCGGTCTCAGCACCAGCAAGTCTGTTCTTTCCGTCTATGCTAAAAAGGAAGACGTGTCTTACAAAAGCGTCCGGACGACCGTCTCCACACTCTGGCGTTTCCTTACTCCCACCCTCTATTCCTTCAGAGAAGAGTATGAGCTGCAAGAACGCCACAGGCTGCCGCTGCTTCTCTTTATGATTTGCGAGAATCGGCAATGGCTCGACCACTTCGAGAAGTTTTTCCGACAACAGCAGGACCCCGAATCGGCTACAATGATTCAGGATTTGCAAAAGTGCATCGACGGAAAAACCGACATCACGACAAAAGGCATCTCAAGCGACCATTTGCAAGACATGCTCGTTCCCCTTGCCACTTATCCCTGCTTCCTGCCTCTCATTCATGCTATTCGTGCCGGAGACGTCTTCGACTTCATGACAAGAGCCTTGTCATATCAGCTTGATTACGACATGGCCGACCCACAGCAAAACATGAGCAGAATAGCCGAACGGATATACTCTTTGGTTTCTGACGAACAAAGGAAGACGCTGCAGTCCTTGGTGGCTCTGTCCAGCTTCTTCAACAGTGGCCACTACGATGCAGCCTGCGCCTCCTACAACAACATCTACGCCCACCTGCTTTCCGGCACCAACGCACTCTACCACGGCGAATATGAAACCGCGTTCAAACAGTTCAGTAAGGCCATCAGGGAACACAACAAGGACGTGGCACCATTCAAAAAAGGCTATTTCAGCACCGCCATGATCAACTATCTGCTTGTCATGGCCTACTATCTCCATAAACCCGACTGTGGTACAAAGCTCAACGCCCTCAAAAAGAAAGATGGTTTTGCCAGACAATCAGAATATGAGGCCGTTCGTCTTCTTGCGGTTTATCTTTCCGATGGAGAAGCCCCGACTAAATATCACATAAAGAATTCTCTGAGCAAAACAACGGGTCCTGCCAGCCAGTACATGGCATTTCTCGTCGTTCGCTTTTTCGGCTTGGAGAATGCTTCTCCAACGACAAACCTGCCCTCTCCCAACCTGTTCATTTTCCGACAGGAGCTATCCGCGTACCTGCCCGCCAACACCCAGGACCAAGCACCCAACGCCCACGACTACAGCCCGCTCATTTCGCGTCTGCAGTTCAAGCAGGAGTGGGAACTGGTCCTCGAAGAACTGACACTCGGCGAAGACGACAAAAGGCAGATGAAGGAAAAACGCGTCTGCTACCTCATCAACAACGATAGCATCACCATCAAGGAGCAGTCGCGTCTGAAGACAGGCGAATGGGGAGCCGGCAAACAAATGTCATACGAGACATTCAGGAAAGGCACACCCTTCATGGACGACACCGACCGCAAGATAGCGGCATCGCTGACGGGATGGTACACATACGAAATAGAGATGCAGAAAGCCCTGCCGCTACTCGTCGGCAGCAACAGAACCTATGTAGGCCGTTATCCGCCCTACGCTCCGGTCACCATCGTGGAGGAGAAGCCCTATCTCATCATTGAGCGAACAGCCACGGCATTCACCATCAAGTCAAACATCGGCAACGCGAAATGGAAGAACGAGTGCGTCTACCGGAAGGACAGCGACACGCACTACACCATCATCAAAATCACCGACATACAGCGCACCTACTACCAGAAGCTGCTCGGCGTGGGGGCCTTCCCACTCAGCGCTGAGCAGAAACTGCGCGAGTTCATACCAAAGATATGTGACACGGTGGAAGTGCACAGCGACCTGGTGGAAGGTGGCTCCACACTTCCTCAGCGCGACGGCTCGTCGCAGCTATGCATTCAGGTGTTGCCGGCGCCCGGCTTGCGCAACCTGTTCAACGCCACCTGTCTGGCACGTCCCCTTGCCGACGGCGCAACACTGCTGCAACCTGCCCAGGGACTCAACCCCTGCGTGGCAGAGGCCAACGGTACGCGCTATCAGGTAAAGCGCGACATCAAGGGCGAACGAAACAATCTGGAACTGCTCAGGACATTCATAGAAGACAATGACCTCAACGCAAACAACAGCGTCACCGACTTCTCGTCGGCCATCACCATGTCGGCCGAATCGCTGCTCATGCTCATGGAATTCATACAGCAGCACACCGAACAGTTCTACATGGAATGGCCCGAAGGCGGAAACATCAACCTGAAGTTTTCGCAGCCAGGACAATGGAACATCGCCCTGAAGTCGAAAAGCGGATGGTTTGAGGTGGAGGGCGACATTCCTGTCGACGACGACACAGTTCTTTCGGTTTCACAGCTTTTGCAGCTCATTGCCGAATCACCCATGAAAGGCTTCATCCGGCTGAACGACACCGACTTTCTGGCCATCAGCGAGAAGCTGCGCAGACAGTTGTCGCGCATCGAGAGCCTGGCTGTCAGAAACCGCGACCACCTTCAGATTTCCGAGTTTCATGCCTCACTGCTGGGCAATGCGCTCAACGGTGAAGTCTGCATCAAGCACGACAAGCGCCTTGACCAGCTTCAGGAGAAAATCAAGAAAAGCATGGCTCAGCGGCCTCGCGACCCCATGCAGCTGAAAGCCGAACTGCGCGACTATCAGCACGAGGGCTTCGCATGGATGGTCAGAATGACCGGATGGGGAGCCGGCGTCTGTCTGGCCGACGACATGGGCTTGGGCAAGACCGTGCAGGCCATTGCCTTCATGCTCCACAATGCCAGCAAAGGACCAGCGCTCGTAGCTGCCCCGGCATCGGTGGTGCCCAACTGGAAACACGAGCTGCAACGTTTCGCGCCGACGCTCAGCGTAGAGGTGCTCAACACCGTGCCCGACCGAAGCGCGGTCATTAAAAAGGCAGGAAAATACGACGTGTTGCTCACCTCCTACGGACTCTTCGTCACCGAGAGCGAGGCACTGCTCAGCAAGCAATGGCAGACGGTATGTCTCGACGAGGCACATGTCATCAAGAACCGCGAGACGAAGACCTCGGCATCGGCCATGAAGCTGCAGGCCAAGAACCGCATCATCCTCACCGGAACGCCTCTGCAGAACCATCTGGGAGAACTGTGGAACCTCTTCCAGTTCATCAATCCCGGACTACTGGGCAGCCACGAGCAGTTCATGTCGAAATACATCATTCCCATTGAGCAGAATGCCAACAAGGAGCGGTCGCGACAGCTGAAGCGCATCGTTGCCCCCTTCATGCTGAGGCGCACCAAGCAGGAGGTGATGGAGGAGCTGCCCGAAAAGACAGAAATCAACATGCCCATAGAGCTGTCGGACGACGAAATGGCCATCTACGAGGTCATACGCCGCCGCGCCAAGAAGATGCTCGAAGAGGAAGCGTCGGGAGCGGTCAGCGTCAACACGCTGGCAGAAATCACACGACTCAGACAAGCGGCCTGCGCAGCGCAACTGGCAGAAAAAGGATGGACGGGCGAATGTTCCAAAATCAACACCCTTGTGGACATCGTGTCGAACATCGTCGAGGGCGGCAACAACGTGCTCGTCTTCAGTCAGTTCACGTCGTTCCTTGCATTGGTGCGCGAAACGTTCGACAAGATGAACATCAGCTATGCCTATCTTGACGGCTCCACACCGATAAAGAAGCGCGAGCAACTGGTCAGCGAGTTCCAGCACGGGCAGCACTCCGTGTTTATCATCAGCCTGAAGGCTGGCGGACTCGGGCTCAACCTCACGGCAGCCAACTACGTCATACACCTGGACCCCTGGTGGAATCCTGCCATCGAACAACAGGCCACCGACCGCGCCCACCGCATAGGCCAGCAGCAGAAAGTGACGGTCTACCATCTCATTGCACAGCACACCATCGAGGAAAAAATACTGCGTCTGCACGCCACGAAGAAGAACCTGGCCGACGCCATGCTGCAAGGCACTAGCCAAAGCCACAAGCTGACGGCCAGCGACCTGCTCAAAATGATTTCCGGGTAGTCGCCGGGAGAGGTTGCCGAGGCACGGACGGCTCACGGCGTTAAGAGTGTAGGATCCAGGCTCCGCCTGTCTATGCAGTCTAGGAGCTTAGGAACTTTCGCGGCATTCGGCCGCTGGAGCTACTTCCAAACTTCTAAATCCCAAAGGACAGGCCGTTCCCGACCTTGGTGGCGCTGCTTGCAAAGAACACGAGGCTGCTCGATATAGAACGGCTCAACTGCTGAAGATGATTCCTGTGCATAGGAGCCTGAGAGTTTAGAAACGCCAGATTTCGCTGGGTTCTTTGGCGCTTTGTCGCCGCCATTCTGACGAAACCGTGAAACGAATCCAATGGAATTGTTCAACGAAATCAATGGAATCGTTGAACGAAATCAATGGGATTGTTGAACGAAACCATTGATATTGTTCAAAAAAACTGGCAGATAAACTCGTTTTATTTGCCAGTTTTTTTGTGTTTATTTGCCAAATAAACTGAGACAAACCACAGGGAACGAAAAACGAATTGCTAATCCTTAGAAACAGAAAGAGGTGAATCCGTGCAATCGGTGTTCATAAAACAAACGAACACGGATGACTCAGATTCAACGGATATCGTGGTTCGACAACGAATTTGACGAATAAAACGAATTGCTTATCCTTAGAAACAAAAAAATCCGGTCAATCCGTGCAATCGGTGTTCATAAATACAAACGAACACGGATGACTCGGATTCAACGGATATCGTGGTTCTGCCGACAACGAATTGGACGAATAATACGAACTGCTTTCCTTAGAAACAAAAAAATCCGGTCAATCCGTGCTATCTGTGTTCATAAAAACAAACGAACACGGATGACTCAGATTCAACGGATATCG
>OCTW013431622.1_pt1 | contig 39117 bp, 28 predicted proteins | sample 1539671 | NCBI WGS metagenome assembly OCTW01 (sample SAMN02144230, study PRJEB22623) | gut metagenome | biome: sheep rumen | host: Ovis aries | place: New Zealand
TGGTACAGAATAACCCGTACGGCAGTTTAGCAAACTGCTGGTTTCAGCCACTCACCCACCCCTCCGGGCTTAAAGCGTTTGAAACTCCGTTACAAGGAACGGGACTGCAAAGATAAGTATTTTTCTAATAATCACAAAAAATTATTCTTCCTGCCGGGCGGTGCGGACGGGGATGGGGCGGCCGTCACGGAAGGCGACGATCCGGGCGTCGGGAAATCCTTGCACCCGGACGCTGTTCAGGTCCAGAAGGGCCGACGAATAGGTGGGATACAGCCCGACGGAATAGGTATAGCGGAGGTTGCTGGAAAGGCGCTCATACACAGGGACGAGGCCGTTCAGATCGTCGACGGAGGCGTGCCGGGGGGCGGTGAACAGCTGAATCTGGTACACGATGCCGGCGGGGAGGGTGTTGTCGGAGGCGAATCGGCCTACGGGGGCGACGCGGAAGGTGGGACGGGTGTTGTGGGTGCCGATTTTCATGCGCAGACGGCCGCCCATGGCGTTTTTCGCGAAGGTATAGCTGAGGGATGTGCCCACGACTTCGCGGTCCTGGGTGCTGCCGGAGGAGACTACGCCGCTGCGGAGGAAGTTCTGCTCCACCAGGCGGATTTCCAGCTCGGTCTCTTCGAGGAGCTGCCGGAGGGGCTCGAGGGCCTTTTCGCTGTCGTGGATGCGGGCGGTGATGGCCGCCGTCTCATCCTCCCGGGCCTGGGAGAGCGAAAGCCGAAGGGCGTCGAGCGCTTTCTGGTGCCGGTAGATGGAGTCGCGGAGAGCCCGGGCCTCCTCATTCTTGCGCATGTACAGACGTGTGTTGGCGTTGTCGGGGACGTCGCCGGAAACGGCAGACCCGTTGTCAATGCGGGACGGATCCTCGACGGGACGGAGCGAAGCGATGCGCACCAGTTCCTCGTGCGAACGGACGGGATTTCTGGGCCGGACCTTCTCGTAGTCAAGGACATAGACGTAGACGCTGTCCTTGGAGCAGTCGCGGTTGGAGGCGAACAGGGTGTACTTTCCGTCCGGGGTGTCCATCAGGAGAAAATCGTCGCCGGGAGAGCTGAACGGGAAACCGAGGTTCACCGGCTCGCCCCAGGAGAGGGATTCCTCGTCCCAGGTACTGGCATAAAGGTCGTATCCTCCCATGCCGAAAAGGCCGTCGGAAGCGAAGTAAAGCGTTTTTCCGTCCGGGGAAAGCATGGGGAAAATCTCGCTGCCCGTGGAGACAAGCGTCTCTTCCACCAGCCGCGGCGCGCGCCAGAGGGAGTCCAGGTCCTCAGTGATGAAAAGACTGCGGGTGCCGGCCCGGTCGGCGGCGCTGAAGTAGATGACGTCGGCCCCTTTGGGGGCATACAGCGGAAAACCTTCGAGGGAGTCGAGCGGGTTCGGGGCGGCGTGCCAGGACTGGGTCTTGAGCGGATAGAAGAGGAAGAAATCCTTGCGGGAGAAGCGCTGGCGGGCCACCACATGGGGCGAAGCGCAGAAATCGGTCATGTTCAGCCCGTTCTGCGAAGCGGCGATTTTCTTCTCCACCGAAGCCAGGGTGCGGCTGTCCAGCTGGGCGCCCGAAACAGAAAGATACGTGCCGATGGCTTCCTGGAAATGATAGGTGCGGTGCAGGCTGTCGCCGCGGGCGATGAGCTGCTGCGGGGTGGGCCGGCCTGCCGGAACCGGGAAATTCATGGGGACAGGACGGTCCAGCACCTCCTGGGCCGACAGGGTGATGCCGGTCCACAGAAGCAGGCAAAATATGGCGAATGGGCGTCTTGTCATTTCCAAATAAGCCTACAAAATTAAGAAATAGTTCCGAGAAAGTGCATAAATCAGAAAAAAATCGTAAATTTGCAACCTATTTTGCCGTGGTGTCTACCGGCCCCAAGTGCAAAGGAGTGAAATAATTAATATTTAAACCATAAACAAAATGCAAAGCAAAGGTTGGATTCGATTCGTAGCGATTCTGCTCGGTCTCGCCAGCATCTGGCAGCTTTCCTTCACCGCGATCACCCGCTATCAGGAAAGCAAGGCAGCCAAATACGCTGAACAGCAGGCCCTTCAGTTCGTAGAATCAAACAATGTCGCCGCCGATGTCCGCGAATTCGTGCAGGACTCCGTGGCCGCCATCAGAAACAGAGCGTACATTGACTCTGTCAGCAACGAAAAAGTATTCCTGGGCTACACCTACAAATCCACCAAGGAAAAGGAAATCAACCTGGGTCTGGACCTCAAGGGAGGTATGAACGTCATGCTGCAGGTGCAGCTGGAAGACCTGGTGAAGGCCCTCTCCGGCAACTCCACCGACCCGGACTTCGTCGCCGCCCTCGCACAGGCCAAGGCCAACAACGTGAACTCCAGCCAGGATTTCATCGGCCTTTTTGCCGACGCCTGGAATCAGGTTGCCCCTCAGCGCCGTCTGGCCGAGATTTTCGCCACCTATGAGCTCCGCGACAAAGTGGCCAACGACGCCACCAACGCCCAGGTCATCGACATGATCCGCGCAGAGGCCAAGAGCGCCGTTGACAATTCCTTCAACGTGCTCCGCAACCGTATCGACCGCTTCGGTGTCACCCAGCCCAACATCCAGCAGGTGGGCAACTCCGGCAAGATCCTGATCGAACTGCCCGGCGTGAAAGACCCTGAGCGTGTGCGCAAACTCCTGCAGGGTACCGCCTCCCTCGAATTCTGGCCCACCTATCAGGGCAACGAGGTAGACCTGTATGCCGTCGACGCCCGCGTGAGCGAGGTGCTCGGCAACCTTGGCGACAGCACCGCCGTTGCCAACCCCCTGTTCCAGGTCCTGAGCCCCAGCGGCTGGAACAACGCCTGCCTGGGCTTCGCCGCCGGCGTTGACACCGTGACCGTGAACCAGTACCTTGCAATGGCTGCAGACGTCCTCCCTGCCGGTTTCCGCGGCATGTGGTCCGTCAAACCTACCGACCTGGTGAAGGGCAGCAACCTCTATGAACTGGTTGCCATCAAGGCCACTTCCCGCGACGGAAAAGCCCCGCTCGACGGCGGTGTCGTGACCGACGCCCGCGTCAACTTCAACGGCCAGCAGAACGGCGGTTCCCCGTCCGTCTCCATGACCATGAACGCCGAGGGCGCCTCCATCTGGGCCCGCCTCACCAAAGAAAACATCGGCAAGCAGGTCGCCATTGTCCTGGACGGCCTGGTGTATTCCTATCCTACCGTGAACGCCGAAATCACCGGCGGCTCCTCCGAGATTACCGGCAACTTCGACGTTCAGGAAGCCGAAGACCTTGCCAACGTGCTCAAATCCGGTAAGCTCCCCGCTCCCGCCACCATCATCCAGGAGCAGGTCGTGGGTCCTTCCCTGGGTTCCCAGTCCATCAAGGCCGGTCTCATCTCCTTCCTCATCGCCTTCTGCCTGGTGCTCCTCTACATGGTGTTCTTCTACCAGGGCGCCGGCCTCATCGCCGACGTGGCCCTGCTCTGCAACGTCCTGCTGCTGTTCGGCGTGCTCGTGAGCTTCGGCGCCGTCCTGACCCTGCCCGGTATCGCCGGTCTGGTCCTGACCCTGGGTATGGCTGTGGACGCCAACGTGATCATCTACGAGCGCATCAAGGAAGAACTGGCCGCCGGCAAGGGCTTCTCCCTGGCCGTGCATGACGGTTACAAGAACGCTTACAGCGCCATCATCGACGGTCAGCTGACCACCCTCATCACCGGTATCATCCTCTACATCTTCGGTTCCGGTCCTGTGCAGGGCTTTGCCACGACGCTGATCATCGGTATCATCACTTCGGTGCTCACCTCCATCTTCATCACCCGCATCATCTTCGACGACCGCATCAAAGCCGGCAAGACAGTCTCCCTGTCCAACAAGCTCACTGCCAATATCCTCAAGAACACGCACGTGGACTTCATCGGCCTGAAGAAGTGGTCCTACATGATCTCCGGCGCCCTCATCGTCATCTCCATCGCCAGCATCTGCTTCAAGGGCTTCAGCTATGGTGTCGACTTCACCGGCGGCCGTACCTATGTAGTCCGCTTCGACAAGAGCGTCACCGCTGAGGATGTCCGTTCCGCTGTGGAAACCACCTTCGAAGAAGCTGCCCGCGCCGCCGGAATCGACCAGTATTCCGTCGAGGTGAAGCAGTTCGGCGGTGACTCCCAGATGAAGATCACCACCCAGTACAAGAACGACAGCGAATCCACCGAGGTGGACGCCGAGATTGAGAACCTCCTGTACAACGCCCTCAAGGGCTTCTACGCCGAGGATATCCAGCTGAGCGACTTCACCTCCACCCTGGAGAATCCGAACGGTATCATCTCCTCCGACAAGGTTGGTCCTACCATCGCCCGCGACATCACCCGCAGCGCTTTCATCGCCGTGTTCCTGGCCCTGCTGGCCATCTTCGCCTACATCGCCTTCCGGTTCAAGGGTTGGACCTGGGGTCTGGGCGGCGTGGTCTCCCTGGCTCATACGGCTCTCATCGTGATTGGCTTCTTCTCCCTGTTCAACGGTATCCTGCCGTTCAACCTGGACGTTGACCAGACCTTCATCGCCGCTATCCTCACCATCATCGGTTACGCCATCAACGATAACGTGGTTATCTTCGACCGTATCCGTGAGCAGAGAGGCCTGCACCCGAAGGAGGACTTCCGCGAAACCGTGAACACCGCTCTGAACGCCACCCTTACCCGTACCCTGAACACCTCCGTGTCCACCCTCCTGCCGATGCTCGCCATCGCCATCTTCGGCGGCGAAAGCATCCGCGGTCTGGCCGTGGCCCTGTGCCTGGGTGTCATCATCGGTACCTACGCTTCCATCATGATCGGTACGCCCATCATGTACGACGCAACCACCCGCAAGAAATAATCATTTCTTCCGATATGAAACCGCGACCTTGCAAGGGCCGCGGTTTTTTGTTATCTTTGTTCCATGAGTTTTGTTCATCTGCATGTCCATACCCAGTACTCTATCCTGGATGGACAGTCCTCCATAGAAAATCTCTTCAACCGGGCCGATGAGTTGGGCATGCCGGCACTGGCCATTACGGACCACGGCAACATGTACGGCGTAAAAGAGTTCTTCAAATACGCCAAAAAACACCCCAACGTGAAGCCGATCATCGGCTGTGAGATCTATGTATCCAAAGGGGACCACAAACTCAAGGAGAAGGGCTATTATCACCTGATCCTGCTGGCCAAGAACTACACCGGCTACCTGAATCTGGTGAAAATCGTCTCGGAAGGCCACATCAACGGGTTTTACTATCGGCCCCGGGTGAGCCATGAGGTGATTGAACAGTATCACGAGGGCCTCATCTGCTCCAGCGCGTGCCTGGCGGGCGAAGTGCCGCGCGCCATCATGGCCCACGACGATGCCGCCGTGGAAAAGGCCATCCTGTGGCACAAGCGTGTCTTCGGCGAGGACTATTACCTGGAGGTGATGAAGCACAAGACGGAAGTCCCCGGGCTGGACAACCAGCTGTACCAGGACCAGTGCTATTACACGGAAGAAATCTTCAAGCTCGCCGCCAAGTACGGCGTCAAGGTCATCGCCACCAACGACGCCCACTTCGTGCGCAAAGAGGACGGCCCCGTGCACGACCGCCTCATCTGCCTCACCACCAACGCCTACATCGACGACCCGGACCGCCTCCGCTACACCCAGCAGGAATACATCAAGACCGAAGAGGAAATGCTCGCGCTCTTCCCGGACCATCCGGAAGCGCTCGAAAACACGCTGGAAGTGGCCTCCAAGGTCGAATCCTACTCCATCGACCGGGATCCCGTCCTCCCCGTCTACGAGATCGACCCGGCCTTCATGGCCAGCATCGACACCTACCTGGAGAAATACAAGGACATCATCGACGCAGGCCGATGCGACAAGCACGGCACCTACCGCGGCGACGGTTTCTGCCACTCGGTGGCCTACCTTTGCCACCTGACCTACCGCGGCGCGCATGAACGCTACGGAGAAACACTCACCCAGGAGCAGGAAGAGCGCATCGACTTCGAGCTCAAGACCATCTGCCGCATGGGCTTCCCGGACTATTTCCTCATCGTCCAGGACTATATCGCCGCATCCCGGGCCATGGGTTCCATGGTGGGGCCGGGCCGTGGCAGCGCCGCAGGTTCCGTTGTCGCTTACTGCCTGAAAATCACGAATTTGGACCCTATCCGGTACCAACTTCTGTTCGAGCGTTTCCTGAATCCGGACCGTATCAGCATGCCGGATATCGACGTGGATTTCGAGGACTTGACAAAGGCCCACCAGTATGTGGAGGACAAGTACGGAGCGTCACACGTATCCCGCGTGATCACCTTCGGCACCATGGCGGCCAAGAGCGCCATCAAAGATGTGGCGCGGATCAGCCACGTCAGCATCGATGAGAGCAACCGCCTCACGAAGATGGTGCCGGACCGCCTGAGCGAGAAGAAAGAGAAAGAATACCCCTACAACCCCAAACTGGACGAGCTGAAGCCCGGTTTCAAGGTCGTGGAACATAACGGAAAGATGTTCCAGAAGGGCCTGGAGGACGTTGACGTCAAGATAACGCTGAAGAACTGCTACCGGCTGGTCCCCGAGTTCATCGAAGAGCTCAAAAACGGTCCGGAGCTGAACAAAGAGGTCCTCAAGTACGCCCAGGCCCTGGAAGGGACCGTGCGGCAGGTGGGCATGCATGCCTGCGCCACCATCATCGGCCGGGGAGACCTGACGAATTATCTGCCCATTACGCTCTCCAAGGACAAGGAAACCGGTGAGGATGTGCGCACGTCGCAGTACGACGGCCACTACATCGAGGATGTGGGCATGCTGAAGATGGACTTCCTGGGGCTGATTACCCTCTCGATCATCCACAACTGCCTGGACCTCATCAAGGAGCACCACGGCGAAGACATTGACATTGAGGCCATTCCAATCGACGACAAGCCCACGTACGACCTCTACGGACGCGGCGACACGACGGCCGTGTTCCAGTTTGAATCGGAAGGCATGAAGACCTGGCTGCAGAAACTGCGCCCGTCCCGTTTCGAAGACCTCATCGCCATGAACGCCCTCTATCGGCCCGGGCCGATGGACTATATCCCGGACTTTGTGGCCCGGAAACTGGGCGAACAGGCCATCGAATACGACCTCCCGGAGATGGAGGAATTCCTGCAGGACACCTACGGCGTCACGGTGTACCAGGAGCAAGTGATGCTCCTGTCCCAGAAGCTGGCCGGCTTCACCAAAGGCGAGGCCGACAAGCTCCGCAAGGCTATGGGAAAAAAGCAGATCGACATCCTGAACTCCCTCAAAGACAAGTTCATGAGCGGAGGAGTGGCCAACGGCCACCCCGAAAAGGTGTTGGACAAGATCTGGAAAGACTGGGAGAAATTTGCCCAGTATGCGTTCAATAAGTCCCACGCCACCTGCTATGCCTGGGTGAGTTACCAGACCGGCTGGCTCAAATGCCACTATCCGTCGGAATTCTTCGCCAGCTGCCTGGACTGCGCCAAGAGCATGGAAGAAATCACCAAGATCATGGACGACTGCAAGGGCCACGGCATCAAAGTGCTGAACCCCGACATCAACGAAAGCGCCGCCCATTTCACGGTGAACAAGAACGGAGATGTGCGTTTTGCCCTGGGCTCCATCAAAGGATTCGGCGCCAACGTCGTGGAGGCTATTATCAACGAGCGGGAAGAAAACGGCTTATTCACAGATATTTACGACTTTGTGGAACGGATGGCCGGCAGCGTGAACCGCAAGAGTTTCGAGAGCCTGCTGAACGCCGGCGCCTTCGACAGCTTCGGCCATAAGCGCAGCATGTACTACCAGATGGGAAAGACCGGCGAGCCGTTCATCGACCAGATTACCCGCTACGGGGACCTGTATAAGAATGACACGCTTTCGAGCGCCGCGTCGCTGTTCGGCGGCATGGAGGAAATGAAGCCGGAACGCCCCGCCCTTCCCGAGAATGAAGGCTACATGGACATCATGGAAGTGCTCCAGCGGGAAAAAGAGCTCGTGGGCATGTATCTGAGCTCCCACCCGCTGGACCGCTATGCCTTTGAAATGAAGCACTTCGTGAGTAACAACCTGGCCGACCTGTCGAACTTCATCTCCGAGTGTGAAGCCCGGAAGCAGACGGCCAAAGTGAGCATTGCGGGCATTGTGACGGATTTCAAGATGCTCACTACCAAGACGGGCAAGCCCTACTCCAGAACCATGCTCGAGGACTACAGCGGCTCCTACGAGCTGACGCTCTTCGGCAAGGATCACGAAGCCTTCATGCAGTACATGGTTCCCAAGCAGGCCCTGTTCCTGGAGGGCGTCGTGGAAGAGAAGTTCTTCCTGAAGCCGGAGGAACGGGCGCAGGGGAAATCGGCCCCTTATGCCTTTAAAGTGCGGAAAGTGTCCCTGCTGGGCAACATTTCGGACGAGCTGCTGAGCGGATTCAGCATGGACGTCACCACCCCCATGCTCACGCAGCAGTTCCGGGAAGACTTGGTGAAAACCGTGAAAAAGCACAAGGGCAATATCCCGCTCACCCTCTTCCTCTACGACCCCGGTACCAAATACCGTATCCAATTCTATTCCAAGAAGTTCCAGGTTGCCGTGACATCGGAATTCATCCAAGACCTGCAGCGGATCGGCGTAGAGCGGTACGAGGTGGTGCGGAAATAAAAAAGTTGGCTTCCCGTTCGAGAAGCCAACTTTCTTTTATGCACAAGGGCTTATTTCACGAGCTTGAAGCCGATGCGGTAGTTGTCGTAACCGTCGGCAAGTTTGGTGATGGCGCTCACTTCGTTGGAGGCTTCACCGAGCTTGGAGGCGACCTTCTTGATCAGGGACATGGCTTTGTCCACGGTGAAGAGCATCTTGGCACCGCCGGGGGTGGATTCCAGGACACCGGTCATGGAAAGGAAGGACAGGGTCTTGCCGAAGGTGAGGGTAACGGTCTTTTCACCGTCGCCGACTTTGTACTTGCCGGGGAGAGCAAGGGGACCCACGTTCATGGTGAAGGTGTTGTCCGCAGCGTTGAAGGTGAAGGTGCAGGCGCCGGGTTTGATACCCACTTTGGCGAGGTATTCGTCGGCCTTGGATTCAATGCCGGCGGTGACGGCGGTACCGGCGAGGTTGGCGAGAACGCCGCCCTCGGAGCTGGTAGCGGAAACGGCGACGCCGTTATAAGTGTAGGTGCCGTTCAGGCTCACGGGAGCGCTGTAAACAGTGCCTGCGAGACCGGAAACGATGTTGCCGATGGTGGAGGCGACGTCAGAAGTCTTGGCGGAACCGTTGCCGGAGAAAATGCCGCCGAGGGCGTCACCGAGCACGCTCTGCGCATTGGCGGATACGGTGAGGGCCGTAGCCAAAGCGATGATAGAAACGATTTTCTTCATAATGAGTATTGTTTATTAAGTTTGTTTCAGCGGGTAAAGATAATCATTTTTTATTGATTATTCCTCTTTTTCGCTCCAACCTTGTGCTTTTATGGGGAATTCCACGCCTTCCGGAGTCACCAGGACCGCGCCGGCATCCGGCTGGGCCAGATGGCCGATAATGTCGAAAGTCTGGAATTCCCGGCGGAATTTCTCCAGCGAGAGGATGGGAACGACGAAAAGGAGACGGTTGTCGTCGCCGCCGTTCATGGCTGCGCTCACCGGATCCAGGTTCAGTTCCTTGCCCAGGGCGAAGCTGTTGCCTTCGAAGGGAATCTTGTCGGCATACACTTTGGCGCCCAGGCCGCTGTCCCTCTGGAGGCGTTTGAGGGCATCTGAGAGGCCTCTGGTGACGAAATAACCGTAAGAAGGATAGATTTCCTGGTCTTCCAGGCGTTCTACCACGGAAGCGTCCAGTTCCGGGCGCAGGTAGGAGCCGACAAGCATCTTGTACTGCGACATGTCCGGCTCTTTGCCGCTGGCCTCGAACTCCTTCGCACCTTTTTCCAGCACCTGGAGACCCAGGTAGGCGGCACCGAGGGCACCGGAGACGCAGATCAGGTCTTTGGACTTGGCCGCCATGCGCCGTTTCCCGGTCAGGAGCGACGTTTCTCCCGTGGCCGACAGGGACACGTACAGGCCGTTGTTCGAAGGCTGCAGGTCCAGGTTGACAGCCTCGAAGCCATGCTCCTTGGCCGCAACGGTGATTCCCATCCACAACTCCTTGATCTGCGGAAAATCGAGTTTGGCCGATACGCCCAGCACGACGTTCAGCAGTTTCGGGTGCGCGAGGGCGGCGTACAGCTCTCCCACAACGCCCACTACACACTTGTAACCCAGGTGTTTAAGCGGAAAATACACCAGATTGAAGTCGATGCCTTCCAGATACATCCGGGCGGCGGTGGTGATGTGGCCCCCTTTGGCGCAAGTGTAGCTGAGACCGCTGACGGGAGAATATGCAGAAAGGCGATAGAACTGCTCTATCGCCTCCACTTTACCTATTTCGGAAAATGATTCTGCCATTTAGCGGAGCTGGAAGATCACAGGGAAGGTGTAGGTTACCTTTACGGCACGGTCACGCTGTTTGCCGGGCTTCCACTTCGGGGAGCTGGAAACGACGCGGACAGCTTCCTTGTCCAGGGACTCATCCACGCCACGGAGCACCTTTACATTGGTTACGCGGCCGTCGGCCTCTACGGTAAACTGAAGGGTGACACGACCCTGCACACCGTTCTCCTTGGCGATTTCCGGATAGTTCAGACGGGAGTTCACCCATTTGGAGAATTCGTTGGCGTCGCCACCGTTGAAGGAAGGCTTCTGCTCTACGAGCTGGAACGGAATGGCTTCCTCTTCCACTTCTTCCTCTTCTACGGCTGCCTCTTTGTAGTCCTGGATTTCCACAGCCTGGTTGTTGTCTTCCAGGTTGATGAACAGATCGTCATCCAACTTGATGTCATCGTCCACGATGTCGATCTGGTCGCTCAGGACAGGGATGGAAGGAGCCTCGGGCGGGGGCGGGGGGAGTTCGTTCTGGATGGCGATCATCTCTTCTTCCACGACAACCTGGGTGGTGTCCTCAAGGGCAGCGACCTTGGCGTCTTTGGAAGACCAGTTGAAAGCGAAGAACACGATGCCCAGAGCAACGAGAAGGCCGATCTCAGTAAAGAGCAGGCGCTTGTTCTCAAGGCTGGCTTTTTCGGATTTCTTGATTTCCATAACTGTTATTTTTTAAATGGTTTTTTTCTCTGATGCAAAGATAAAACCTATTTTTGAGGCGGCAAGAGAATCCCGAAAAAAGAATCTCGTCACGCTATTTGCGTAAATAACTGGCTACTAATAGTTTACACGCTTTGTAAAAATTCAAATTCTCGCAAACAGCAAAGACCCTGTCGAAAACCATTAAATTTTTGCGTTTTTCCACTACCTCAGTTGGAAGATGACAGGGAAGGTATAAGACACCTTCACAGCCCGGTCCCGCTGCCTTCCAGGGGTCCATTTGGGGGAGGAAGAAACCACGCGGACAGCCTCCTCGTCCAAGAGGGGATCGGCCCCTTTGAGTACGCGGACGCCGGAAACGCGCCCGTCAGTGCCGATTGTGAACTGAAGGGTGACCCGGCCCTGGACGCCCAGTTCGCGGGCAGTTTCGGGATACACGAGCCGGCTGTTGACCCAACGGGAGAACTCGTTGGCATCCCCGCCGTTGAAGCTGGGCTTGGTCTCGACAATCACCATTGGAATGACTTCATCCGTATCTTCCTCCTCAGGGACATCGGCCAACTGATAGGGCTGGATGGAGAAGGTCTGGCCATTCTCTTCGGTCAAGTCCTGGAAATCGATATCCAAGTCTACATCATCTTCTACGATTTCCAGGACATCAGAGATGACGGGAATCTCGGGAAAGGAAGGAGGAGCAGGAGGAGTATCCAGCTCGACAGAAAGGATGTCGTCTTCCTCCACCAGGCGGGTATTATCCTCCAGAAGGGCAACAGGAGAAGCTTTGACGGACCATTCAAACAGGCCGTAAACCAGGGCGAGGGAAAGGACCAGGCCCGTTTCGATAAAGAGCAGTCTTTTGTTTTCCAGACTGGCTCGGCTGCTTTTCTTGATTTCCATAATACAACAGTCTAAAGGTGAAACATAGGTTCCGGAACTGTTGCAAAATTACCCACAAAAACGGTCCTGTTCAATAACGTCCGCTTTGCAAATTCTCGCAAAGCGGACGTTATAAACAACTGACCGTCAGATATATAACTTGAAACCCCTTTGGCTATTTCTCCAACTGGAGCAGGAGAAAATCCCTGTCAGGGCTGTCGGACGCCTTGATCCTTTCTTTCAGGCGGTAGACCCGGTTGTAAACGAAGGGCTTGTCTTTTTCCAGAAGCGTGGAGATGGTCGTGGAGGAGAAACCCGCAACCGTAAACATGTACAGCAGATAATCTTCTTCTTTCCATTTGGGAAAAGCAGCCCGGAGACGCTTCATTACCCGGTCGTGGGAATCGTTCAGGGACTGTTCCAGGCTTTTCTGCACTTTCTCGTCGGCACGCAGGCCTTCTACAAGGGAGCGGACTTCCTTCAGGATCTTGGGCTGGAGGGAGGAGGTGCCTTCATAGACATAATACTGCTCGCAAAGGCGGTCCAGCATGTCCATGCCGATGTCGGACCCGGCGCCCTTCCGCGTTCCTTCCAGCAGGCTGAGGCGCGACTGAAGGTCTTCGGCGATGGACATCACCCGGTCGTTCTCTTCCCGCTCCAGCAGGAGCTGCTTTTCCGTCTGGGCTTTTCTGGCCCATAAATAGAGCAGCAACGTAGCAAGGACGGCGACGATGAAAAACAGGAGCGACCAGGCCCTGACACGGGCTTTTTCGATGGAACGGGCCACCTGTTCGGCCTTCAGGAAAGAGACCAGGCCGCTTCCATAGCGGTTGGTGGCCGTCTGCACCGTGCCCATCAGCTCCCAGGCGCGCATCCGGTCCACAGCGGGACCATTCTTTTCAAAATACAGACAGGCGCGCTGCAGGGCGGCTTCCGAAGCATCGTCCAGGAAATAGTACGTTTTATAAAAACTGTAGGCCGTAAGGTAATCGAAAGTGGCCTTTTCGCGGTCCGACAGGGTATTCCGGTCCAGGCTGTCCAGCAGATACAGGGCCGACTCAGGATCCGATTCCAGGCTGCGCGAAGCTTCCCGCAAAATAGCATTCTCCCGGCTGCAAGCAATCGGGAGAATAGCTAAGATGCAATATATCAGAAGCTTCCGCATGAATTAAAGATTCCTCAGGAGGTTGGTAAGGGAGACCTTCTTCTCGATGAGGGCGCGGAGATCCTCAATCTTGACGCGTTCCTGGGTCATGGTGTCGCGGTCGCGCACGGTGACGCAGCCATCGTTCAGCGTATCATGGTCTACGGTAACGCAGAAAGGCGTGCCGATGGCATCCTGACGGCGATAACGCTTGCCGATGGAGTCTTTTTCGTCGTACTGGTAGGAGAAGTCGTATTTCAGCTCGTCCACCACTTTCTGGGCAAGTTCGGGGAGACCGTCCTTCTTGACGAGCGGCATGACGGCTACTTTAATCGGGGCAAGCGGGGCGGGAATCCGCATCACAACGCGCTCCTCGCCGTTTTCGAGCTTCTCGACGGTATAAGAATGGGCCAGGACGGCCAGGCACATGCGGTCTACGCCGATCGAGGTCTCGATGACATACGGAGTATAGGACGTATTCTCCTCAGGGTCAAAGTATTCGATCTTCTTGCCAGAGAATTTCTGGTGGTTACTGAGGTCGAAGTTCGTGCGGCTGTGGATGCCTTCCAGTTCCTTGAAGCCGAAGGGGAAGTTGAATTCGATGTCGGTGGCGGCGTTGGCATAGTGGGCCAGCTTCTCGTGGTCGTGGAAACGGTAGTTTTCGGCCCCCATTCCCAGGTTGACGTGCCATTTCATGCGGGTCTCCTTCCACTTTTTGAACCACTCCAGCTCGGTGCCGGGCTTGATGAAGAACTGCATTTCCATCTGCTCGAACTCGCGCATGCGGAAGATGAACTGACGGGCCACAATCTCATTGCGGAAGGCCTTGCCGATCTGCGCAATGCCAAAAGGAATCTTCATGCGACCGGTTTTCTGGACATTCAGATAGTTCACAAAAATGCCCTGGGCGGTCTCAGGACGCAGATAAATGGTGCTGGCACCGTCGGCCGTGGAGCCCATGGAGGTCTGGAACATGAGGTTGAACTGGCGCACTTCCGTCCAGTTGCAGGTGCCGCTGATGGGGCAGACAATGCCGCAGTCGATGATAATCTGGCGGTATTCGGCAAAATCGGAGGCCTGTTCGGCCTTCATGAAACGGTTGTGGACCTCGTCGTACTTGGCTTTTTCGCGCAGGACGTTGGGGTTGGTGGCGCGGAACTGCTCTTCGTTGAAAGCGTCGCCGAACTTTTTGCGGCCCTTGGCCACTTCCTTCTCGATTTTTTCCTCGATTTTGCCGAGGTAATCCTCGATGAGGACGTCGGCCCTGTAGCGCTTCTTGGAGTCTTTATTGTCGATGAGAGGGTCGTTGAAGGCACTCACGTGGCCGGAAGCCTCCCAGATGCGGGGATGCATGAAAATAGCCGAATCGATACCGACGATATTCTCATTCAGGCGGGTCATGGCTTCCCACCAATAGTTTTTGATGTTGTTTTTGAGCTGGACGCCCATCTGGCCGTAGTCATACACGGCGGCGAGGCCGTCGTAGATCTCGCTGGAAGGGAAGATGAAACCATATTCCTTGCAGTGGGCAACCAGTACTTTAAATAATTCTTCCTGTGTCATATAATGTTGATATTTAGATTCTTCACTTCGTTCAGAATGACAAATTCAGAATGGCAAATTTACGCAAAAATATCGGGAAAAGCGGTGCGGATTTCCGGCTTTGAGATTTCCAGCAGCGGCTTTTTCACAAAATCCCGCTGGCCGATAAGCGGATGCGGAACCGTAAGCTCCTGTGTCTGAATCTGATGGGCGCCGTAGCAGAGAATATCCACGTCGATGATGCGGTTGTGGTAAATGCGGCATCCGGCATCGTCAAAAAGGGCTTCTTCCGTGCGTCCAAGGGCCTTTTCCACGTCTTTGGCAATGCGGAGGATCTCGGTGGCGTGCTCCTCCGGCGTACCCTTGCGGGGAAGGCGGTACAGAAGGCACATATTCAGAAAATCAGGCCCCTCAAAGCCCCAGGCAGGCGTTTCCACAATGCGGGAAATCCGCTCGGGATGGGTGCCGAAGGCCTGGTCCAGCAGGTTCACCGCCCGCAGCAGGTTGCTGTCGCGGTTGCCTTCATTGGATCCCAGTCCAAGGTATACGTCTACGCGTTCCATCAGTCGTTCAGTTTGCCGTATGTGTCTTCTTCGTAGTCTAAACCCAGTTCTACGCGCGCTTCTTCCGAAAGCATGCTCCGGTCCCACTCGGGTTCAAAAGTGAGCTCTATGGCCACTTTAGACACCCCTGGGACGGCTTCCACACCCTGCTGCACTTCCATCATCACCTGGTCGGCCATGGGGCAGTTGGGAGCGGTGAAGGTCATGAGGATGCTGACCTCGCGCGCTTTGTTGATATTGAGCTCATAAATCAGGCCCAAATCGTAGATATTCACCGGGATTTCCGGGTCATACACCTCTTTCAATGCGGCGATAACGCCGGCATACAAGGGCTGCAGCTCCTTTACATCCTCGGCGGTGAGTACTTCTTTATCAGGCATTTGCAGCAATTTCTTTAATCGTTTCAATCATGGAAACCAACCCATTCGCCCGCGTAGGAGAAAGATTCTCCCGAAGGCCGATCTGAGCCACGAATCCAAAGTCGTCGGCCGCGATCTCTTCGGGCGTACGGCCGGAATAGACACTCACAAGGAGGGAAATGATGCCCTTGGTAATGATGGCATCGCTATCGGCCTGGAAATACAGGCGTCCGTCACGGAGTTCTGCGTCCAGCCATACGCGGGACTGACAGCCTTTGATGAGGCGGTCTTCCGTCTTTTTCTCTTCCGGAAAGGGCTCCAGGGCCTTTCCCAGCTCAATGAGATACTCATACTTGTCCAGCCACTCCTCGTACAGGGAGAAGTCTTCGATGACCTCTTGTTTCCTTTCTTCCAGTGTCATACCAACATACCGATCGCCCTATCCAGGCATTTTACAAAATACTCCGCCTCTTCCAGCGTATTATACGGGCCGAAGGAAGCCCTCAGAAGCCCTGTCACGCCCAGGCGGTCCATGAGCGGTTCGGCACACATCTGCCCGGAACGGAGGGCGATTCCCATTTTGTCCATCAGGAGCGCAAGGTCCTCATGATGAGCACCTTTCACAGCAAAAGAGAAAAGTGGGACCTTGGTTCCACGTGGAACCCCGTAAAGCGTAATCCGCTCATCCTCAGTCAGTTTCCCGTACACGTAATCCAAAATCGCGTCCTGCTCCTGCTGAACGGCCGGATCTTTTCTGCAGGCATCGGCAAAAGAGATGGCCGGCACAAGCGTAGGGACGCTGTTGAAGTTCTGTGTCCCGGCTTCGAATTTCGCGGGAAGGGGGGCATAGGTGGTACCGGAGAAACGCACGGTCCCGATCATCTCGCCGCCGCCCATATAGGGAGGCATCTGCTCCAGCCATTTTTGCTTTCCGTAAAGCACACCCGTCCCGGTGGCAGCATAAAGCTTGTGCCCTGAAAAGACATAGAAGTCACAGTCCAAATCCTGCACGTCCACTTTCTCATGAACGATGCCCTGTGCTCCGTCCACCAGGACCGGAACGCCGGATTCGTGGCAGATCCGGACCATTTCACGCACATCGTTAACAAGCCCTAAAACATTGGAAATGTGACAGATAGCCGCAATCTTGGTGCGCTGAGAAATCAATTTTCGGAGCGCTTCGGGCTGCAGGACGCCATTTTCGTCAATGTCAAGGACTTTCAGGACCGCCTTTTTCCGCTCACAAAGCATTTGCCACGGAACGATGTTGCTGTGATGCTCGGCAACCGAGACGATTATTTCGTCCCCTTCGTGCATGAACGCTTCACCGAAAGAAAAAGCCACCAGGTTCACGGCCGCGGTAGCGCCGCTGGTGAAAACAATCTCTTTCGCGGAAGACGCGCCGATAAAAGCGCGGACACACTCCCGGGTATTCTCGTACGCCTCGGTAGCGTCGGCCGCCAATTTATGCACGGCGCGGTGTATATTGGCGTTTTCCGCTTCCACAAGCCGCTTCCAGGTATCCACAACCGCCGCCGGCCGCTGGGCAGACGCAGCGTTATCCAGATACACGAGCGGCTTCCCGTACACCTGGGTGCCGAGAATAGGGAATTGGGCGCGTATTTCAGATACAGACATTACAATTGGATAAGTCTGCAAATTTACATAAATTTGCGTTATGATAGAATATATTAAAGGACAAATCGTCAGTCTCAGCCCCACAGAACTCATTCTGGACAACCACGGAATCGGGTACAGCATCCTCATTTCCCTCCAAACCTACGAGGTATTCCAAGGAAAAACGGAGGCTACGGCTTATATCCACCACTATATCCGGGAAGACGAAGAGCTGTACTTCGGCTTCGCTACCAAAGACGAGCGGGAACTCTTCCGCCTGCTGATCGGCGTATCCGGAATCGGCGTAGCGTCGGCCAGGATGATGCTGTCAACGCTGACCTCTGACGAGATCCGGCAGGCCATCCTTGCAGAAGACGTGAACCGGATCAAAACCGTCAAGGGAATCGGCCTCAAGAGCGCCCAGAGGGTGGTTTTGGAGCTCAAAGACAAGATCGTAAAGGGAGAAGGAACAGACACTTCCGTCCTTTTCAAAGCCAACAACTCCGCCCTGGCAGACGAGGCCACAACCGCCCTGGTTATGCTCGGTTTCAGCAAAGCCAATATCGGCAAGGTGCTCCCGGGAATCATGAAAGATCAGCCGGATGCAAAAGTAGAAGATATTATAAAAGCCGCCCTAAAGCGGCTATAAACTGTTCCACGTGGAACAAAACTATCTTCCAAAGTAAACGAGAAGAACCGAAATATCGGCAGGAGAAACGCCGGAGATATGAGAAGCCTGAGCAATCGTCTCGGGCTTATATCTTTTTAATTTCTGGCGACACTCGATTGACAAGCCTTGAATCGCATCAAAATCGAAGTCGGAAGGGATTTTAATGTACTCCAGCCGGTTATTTTTGTCAGCCTGCTGCTTTTCCCGTTCGATGTATCCGGCATATTTTATAGCTACCTCAACCGAAGTGACGACATCTGGCGTAAAAGCAGGATTTGTTCCACGTGGAACAAACTGAAGCAAATCAGAGAGTGAAAGTTCCGGACGAGAGACCAAATCGGCCAAATGCTTACTCTCAGAAAGAACAGTAGAACCAACGTCAGATAGATAGGGATTAACCACATCTGGACGAAGTTTACTGCTCTCACATAGCACAGATAGCTCATTGACGGCTTCCTGCTTGCGCATCATCGCAGCATACCGTTCTTCGGAAGCAAGTCCCAGGTCATGCGACAGAGCAGTCAAACGGAAATCGGCATTGTCCTGACGAAGCAGAATGCGGTACTCAGCACGGGAAGTAAACATCCGGTAAGGCTCGTCGACCCCCTTATTGACAAGGTCGTCGATCAGAACGCCGATATAGGCCTGGTCGCGCCGAAGAATAAACGGATCCTTACCAGAAAGCCACAGGACAGCATTCATACCGGCAATAATACCCTGCGCAGCAGCTTCCTCGTAACCTGTCGTACCATTTACCTGCCCGGCCAGGAAGAGATTGTCTACAACCCGGGAGCGCAGCGAGTAATGCAGGTACTGCGGGTCAAAGTAATCGTACTCGACAGCATAAGCCGGCTTGAAGAACACGGCATTCTCCAAACCCTCGATGGCGTGAACAGCATCCTGCTGGACTTCCAAAGGAAGAGAAGAAGAAAAACCCTGAAGATAATACTCAGGAGAAGTCCGGCCTTCGGGTTCCAGGAAAAGCTGATGAGAATCCTTATCGGAAAAAGTACGGAGCTTGTCTTCGATACTGGGGCAGTACCGCGGACCCTTTCCATGAATACGGCCGGTGAAAAGTGGCGACCGGTCGAAGCCCGTCCGAAGAATCTCATGCACCCGCTCATTGGTATGAAGCAGATAACAGTCCATCTGCTCTCCGCCGGCCTGAACGGAAGAGGGACGGTCAAGGAAAGAGAAGCGCTCCGGAGAAACGTCACCAGCCTGGCGGGCCAACTTGGACAGATCGATCGACCGGATGTCGATACGGGGAGGGGTTCCCGTTTTCATCCGGGCAGTCGGAATTCCAAAATCGGCCAGCTGGTCAGAAATCCCGTAAGAAGATTTCTCGCCGATGCGTCCTCCTTCGAAAGTATGCTCGCCGATGTACATCTTGCCGTTCAGGAAGGTTCCGGCCGTCAAAATAAAGGCACGAGCGTAGAAAATTGCACCGGTAACTGTACGAACGCCGGCAATTTCGCGATTCTCAAAGAGGAAATCGGCCGCAAAATCGGCGTAAATACTTAAATTAGAAGCACTTAGGAGAACTTTTAACCATGTGCTGGAAAATTGCTGTTTATCGCACTGCGCACGCGGACTCCACATGGCGGGACCTTTGGAGCGGTTGAGCATGCGGAACTGCAGCGTAGAAGCATCTGTAACGACTCCGGACCAACCGCCAAGCGCATCAATCTCACGGACAATCTGTCCTTTGGCAATACCGCCCACGGCAGGGTTACAACTCATCTTGGCCAGGCCGTTCAGGTCAGGCGTAAGAAGCAAGACGGAGGACCCCATCCCTGCAGCAGCCATCGCCGCTTCACAGCCGGCATGACCGCCACCAATCACAATGACATCAAAACGCTTCATCCGACAAGAAGACGCTGGGAAAGATAGTAATTTTCTTTGGCGCGCATCACGGCGATGTCCTCTTCGGTGTGATCGTCATAGCCGATCAGATGCAGGACGCCATGAACAATGACGCGGTTCAGTTCATCGGCAAACTCGGTACCGTAGAAAGCGGCGTTTTCGCGAACAGAGTCGATGCTGATGAACAGGTCGCCGGAGAGGCGGTTGCCTTCACAGTAGTCGAAGGTAATGATGTCCGTGTAATAATCGTGTTGCAGATATTTTATATTGACATCCAAAATATAATTATCGGAGCAAAATATAACTGCGATATCACCCAGACGCTTGGCTTCACTCTCGGCGACAAACTTGAGCCAATGGGAAGTCAGGCGTTTTTCCTTGAAAGAAAACTGAATATCTTCGGTATAATAAGAAACCATAACCAGTAATTTGACGCAAATTTACTAAATTTGCACGATATGTCAGAATTCAAGACCAATAAAGCCGTCTTCGTGGGCGTCATCCTGGAAAAAGGAGGAGAAAGAAAAGTGCAGGAGTATCTGGAAGAACTCCGCTTCCTGGCCGAAACAGCCGGCGCCGAGGGCGACAAAATGTTCACCCAGCGCCTGGACCGGCCCGACAAAGCCACCTACATCGGCCCGGGAAAACTGAACGAAATCAAGGAGTACTGCCAGGAGAACCAGATCGAGTACGTCATCTTTGACGACGAGCTCACCGGTATGCAGCAGCGTAATATCGAGAAGGTCATCGCCTGTTCGGACGTCATCGACCGCACCTCCCTCATCCTCGAAATCTTCGCCCAGCGGGCCAAGACCTCCTACGCCAAAATGCAGGTGGAGCTGGCGCACTACAACTACATGCTTCCGCGCCTGGCCGGCATGTGGACCCACCTGGAGCGGCAGCGGGGCGGCATGGGCACCCGCGGCGGCATGGGTGAAACCCAGATCGAGATTGACCGCCGTATTGTCAAGCAGCGCATTTCCAAACTGAAGGAAGACCTGAAGAAAGTAGACCGGCAGATGGCCACGCAAAGGGGCAACAGAGGCTCTCTCGTGCGCCTGGCCCTCGTCGGGTATACCAATGTGGGGAAGAGCACCCTGATGAACCTCCTGGCCAAATCCGACGTCTTTGCCGAGAACAAGCTCTTCGCCACGCTGGACACCACCGTCCGGAAAGTCGTCATCGAAAACGTGCCCTTCCTCCTGAGCGACACCGTCGGCTTCATCCGGAAGCTCCCCACCCAGCTCGTCGAAGCCTTCAAAAGCACCCTGGACGAGGTCCGCGAGGCCGACGTCCTCCTCCACGTCGTAGACATCTCCCACCCCGACTTCGAGGAGCAGATGGCCGTCGTGGAGCAGACGCTCAAGGAAATATCGGCCTTCAACAAGCCTGTGTACGTGATTTTCAACAAAGTGGACGCCTACACCTACGAGCCCTACGACGAGTTCTCCCTCCAGCCCAGGCAGCCTGTCAACCGCACCCTCGAGGAGCTCAAGAGCAGCTGGATTGCCGAGGAGAAGACCCCTTGCATCTTCATCAGCGCGAGGGAAAAGATCGGCATAGAAAAACTCCGCAACGACCTCTATAAGATCGTCGCGGAGATTCATGCGGGAAGATATCCTTTCAATAACTTCCTGTGGTAGAAGCTCCTATAACTGCATTTGAATGCCCAAAAAAAAGCATCTTCCGCGAAGTTTGTTTGTGCTTAAATAGCTGCGATAAGTATTGATATAATCCCTGCGGTATTCGTTAACTCCCAGGATATTCCTGCATGCTGCCGTCAGAATAAAAGCGGGGAATCTCCAATTGATTTCCAGATTGATGAAGGGTTGATTATTGGCAATCTGAACGTCATCAATATAGTCCCGTCGGAAATACAGCTGCGACTGAATAGAAAGCGGCTTGATGGGCTGCAGTTTTAATTCACAGTCAACATCGATGGAATGACATGTTCCATCAAAGGAACCTTTCGTCAATTCTTTCGTAAACTGTCCTTTTCCGGAAATGGTAAGCCAGTTTACAGGGTGGAAAGATGCCGACAGGGAGGTGTTTATATGATTACTAAGCAAGGATACTTCCTTTTCCTGCAAACGTTCGTTTTTTGTAAAAATTATCCCGGGTTGATAAGTACTATTTGTTACAAATAATAAGTGCTATTTTTGATTTGATTAATAATTGCAGAAATTCATGGTTGTTGCGTATATACGTGTAAGCACTGAGATGCAGTCTTATGAAGGTCAATGTTACGAGATTGAGCGATGGGCTCAGGCACACGGTATATGCGTGGACTGTTGGGAACAGGAAAAGGTGTCCGGGACGATGAAGGTGGAAAAGCGCACGCTGGGAAGGCTCCTGAAAAAGATGAAAAAGGGCGACATGCTGCTGGTCTGCGAACTTTCCCGCCTGGGCAGGAACATGCTGATGGTGATGTCCGTCCTGAACGCCTGTTCCCAAAAAGGGGTGGAAATCCGCTCCATCAAGGACAATTTCGAACTGTCCGACTCCCTGAATTCGCGGATCATCGCCTTTGCTTTTTCCCTGGCGGCGGAGATCGAGCGCAACCTTATATCTCAACGCACGCGCGAGGCGCTGGCCGCGAGGAAATTGGCGGGCGTCAAGCTGGGCCGGCCAGCCGGAAAGTCCCGAAAACAGGCCGATTTTGACGAAAAGTATGCAGAAATCATGAATAGACTGGAGGCCGGCGCCACCTTGTCCTCCGTGTCCAAATGGCTGAAAATCCACCCGAATACTCTGTCCCGGTACCTAAAGAATAAGCAATCCGTCCAGAAAAATGAACCACATGGGTAATTTCTTAAAATATTTTTCAATTTAAAAATTTCAACAATTATTCATTGATTTCTCATAATTTTTAATTAAATTGGTCGCTGAAATGAATTAAAAAAGATTTAAAAAGACCAAAAACCTTATTATATCGCATAAAACGCAGACTTTGAGAAACTTGCAAATTCAAAATTCTTTTCTAATCTTTGCACCCTAGTTCGCCTAAAAAACGAACCTTAAAAAGTGTATTCGAAACTATAAGATCTTATCAATATTTATGTTTAACTAGTTGTCTTGCTTATGAAAAAGTTCAAGATTTTTTTCACGGCTCTGGCACTGACACTTTCCACCTTTGCCGCACTGGCACAGAACGTTACTGTGAACGGTACGGTTAAAGATGCAGCCGGTGAACCCATCGTAGGCGCCAATGTGGTGCTGCAGGGTAGCACCACCGTCTATGCCCTGACCGACTTCTCGGGTGCTTTCAAAATCTCCGTTCCCAAAAACGGAAGCCTCGAAGTGAGTTGCATGGGTTACCAGAGTGTCGTGGTTCCCGTAAACGGGAAAAACACCCTTGCCATCACTCTGGCAGACGATTCCCAGATGATTGACGAAACCATCGTCGTCGCATTCGGTACTTCCACCAAGGAAGCCTTCACCGGATCGGCCACCGTGGTGAATGCCGAATCCATCCAGAAAGTGCAGGGTTCGGATGCAACGCGCGCCATTGAAGGTCACGTTGCCGGTGTCCAGATGACCACTCCTTCCGGTTCCCTGGGCTCCTCGCCTTCCATCATCATCCGCGGTATCGGTTCCATCTCGGCCGGTAACTCTCCGCTCTATGTGGTGGACGGTATCCCCTATAGCGGCGATATGAACAATATCAACCCGGCCGATATCGAATCCATCACCGTTCTGAAAGATGCGGCATCCAACTCCCTGTACGGCTCCCGCGGCGCCAACGGCGTCATCATGGTGACCACTAAGAAGGCCAAAGGCGGAGACGCTGTCGTGAACGTGGACGCCAAATGGGGTCTGAACACCAAGGCTCTCCAGGACTACGACTACATCACCGATCCCGGCCAGTACTACGAGGCTCACTATGCCGCTCTGTACAACTACTACCTCCTCAACGGTTACGACCACAGCTCCGCTCACCTCACCGCTGCGGGCCAGGTGGCCGGTCCTGTCAAACAGGGCGGTCTGGGCTACAACGTATACACGGTTCCCGAAGGCCAGCTCCTGATCGGCTCCAACGGCAAACTGAACCCGGAAGCCACGCTGGGCAATAAGGTGACCTACAACGGCAATGAGTATCTCCTCCTCCCCGATAACTGGATGAAAGAAGCCTACACGCAGTCCCTGCGTCAGGAATACAATGTGAACGTCTCCGGTACCACCGGCAAGGCTTCCATCTACGCTTCCTTCGGTTACCTGAACAACAAGGGTATCATCCGCGGCGCCGACATGTACCGCTACACCGCCCGCCTGAAGACCGACTACCAGGCCAAGGAATGGCTCCGCGTCGGCATGAACATGGGCTACACCAACTTCAACTGGAACAACGGTAACAGTTCCGAAGGCAGCGCCGGATCCACCGGTAACATCTTCGCAGCAGCAGCCTCCATCGCCCCTATCTACCCGCTGTACATCCGCGACGGAGAAGGTAACATCCTCACCGACTCCCACGGCTACACCCGCTACGACTATGGTAACAAAGCCAACGGCGGCTTCACCCGTTCCGTCATGGCCAATGCCAACCCTGTGCAGTCCAGCATCATCAACGTGAACAACTCGGAAGGCAATGCCTTCAACGGAACCGGCTATGCCGAGGTCCGCTTCCTGAAAGACTTCAAGTTCACCTTCAACGCCGGTGCCGGTATCGACGAAACCCGCAGCACCTCCATGAACAACATGTACTACGGTCAGTTTGCAACGGACAACGGCCTCATCAGCAAACAGCACAGCCGCTCCTTCTACCTGAACCTCCAGCAACTGCTCGAGTACACCAAGACTTTCGGCGACCGCCATCACTTCCAGGCTCTCGTCGGCCATGAGAACTACTATCGCAACAGCGTTTCCCTGTATGCCGACAAGTCCCAGATGTCTTCCATGAGCAATCTGGAACTGGACGGCGCCGTGGTGGACGGCAAGAGCGCAAGCTCCAGCAAGAGCCACTATAACACGGAAGGTTACTTCGCCCGCCTGCAGTACGACGACAACAACACCCTCTTCCTGTCGGCCTCTTTCCGTTATGACGCTTCCATGCGTTTTGCTTCCGACAAATGGTGGGGTGCATTCTGGTCCGTCGGCGCCGGCTGGCTCATCAACAAGGAACGTTGGTTCAATGCGCCTTGGGTGGACATGCTCAAGCTGAAAGCTTCGGTCGGTTCCCAGGGTAACGACGGTATCGGCGCCTACCGCTATATCGACACCTTCAGCATCTCCAACGGTAACGACCGCGTGGCCATCCTCTTCGGCTCCAAGGGTAACCCGGACATCAAGTGGGAAACCAACACCAACGTCAACGCCGGTGTGGACTTCGAACTGTTCGACCGCAGGGTCAACGGCGGATTCGAATTCTTCTACCGCAAGACCGCTGACATGCTGTTCTACTTCCCGGTAGCCCCGTCACTGGGTTATGGCGGATACTACGCCAACATCGGCGACATGCGCAACCGCGGTATTGAACTCTCTCTGGACGTGGATGTCATCCGCACCAAGAACTTCAATTGGAACATCAACGCCAATGCCACCCACTACGCCAACAAGGTGCTCCGGCTCCCGGAAGAGCGCAAGACCACCACAGTCGAGGGCTACAAGGGTTTCGCCACCGGTAACAAGTTCGTCGGCGAAGGTCTCCCTTACAACACCTTCAAACTCCCGAAATACGCAGGCGTGAACGCTGAGGACGGTCTCCCGATGTGGTATGTGGACCAGACCGATGCCGACGGCAACGTAACCGGACGCACCACCACGACGGCCTACTCCGACGCCACCGAGTACCTCTGCGAGGATCCTACCCCGAAGGTATACGGCGGTTTCGGCACCGACATCACTTGGGGCGGCTTCGACTTCACGGTCCAGTTCACCTATTCCCTGGGCGGCAAGACCTATGACAGCGGCTACGCTTCCCTCGTCGGAAACCCTGCCGGCACGCCCGGTAACAACTTCCACAAGGATGTCCTGCAGGCCTGGACGGTGGACAACCCGAACACCAGCTTCCCCCGTTTCGTCTACAATGACGAGAACATCAACGCAGCCAGCGACCGCTTCCTGGTTCCGGCCAGCTACCTGAACATCCAGAACGCCCAGATCGGTTACACCCTTCCCCAGAAGTGGACCAAGAAAGTGGGTGTGAGCCGCCTGCGCATCTATGCTACTTGTGACAATATCTGGTACTGGTCCTACCGCAAGGGTCTGGATCCCCGCTACAGCTTCAGCGGTTCTACCAACAATACTGTCAACTCTCCTGTCCGGACCATCTCCGGTGGTATCAACATCACCTTCTAAAAAGACGTAGATATGAAAAACATACTTTTCAAAGTTGCCGGTATTCTGTCTGCGACCACCCTGCTCGCTACGGGCTGTATCAAAGAATATGTTCCCGAAGGCAGCACGCAGACAGCTGCCCAGGTAGCCGCCAATGACGACGCGCTGTCCGCCATGGTCAACGGTGTCGGCGTAAGCATGATGGCCAGCGGAACGGCCGGTTATTACAGCACCTACGGCTGGCATACCGACTTCGGTATCGGCGCCATCCAGCTCATGACCGAATACATGCTGGACGACATGGTCACCATGGGTTCCAACCCGTACTACAACCGCTTCTATCAGAGCGTCCTGGGTTCCGGCATGGATACCCGCTACGCCTATCCTGCCTACTACTGGGACTGCTACTACCAGTGGATCAAAGCGGCCAATGACATCATCAACCTCATCGACCCCGCCACCGCCACGGACATCACCCGCGGTTATCTGGGACAGGCCTATGCCTACCGCGCCTCGTTCTACCTGGACCTGGCCCGTCTGTATGAGCCCCGCGAGAACAAGTACACGGACATTTCTGCCGTGAAAGGCCTCACCGTTCCCATCGTAACGGAAAAGACCACGGAACAGGATGCCAAGAACAACCCGCGTGTTACACACGACGTTCTCTACAAGTTCATCCTGGACGACCTGGATCTGGCCGAGCAGTATCTTGACGGTACCAGCTACGACTACACCACGCCCAATGCTACACTGGTTGACGGCCTGCGTGCCCGCGCTTACCTGGAAATGGGCAGCTTTGGCGACGCCGGCGCTTACGAGAAGGCTTACGAGGCCGCCAAGAAAGTGATAGACAATGCCGACTATGCTCCGCTTACCCAGGCCCAGTGGGAAGACCCTTCCACCGGCTTCAATGACGGCGGTTCCAACAAAGCCTGGATCTGGGGCCTCACCTGCTCCGACCAGATTGCCGGCAACATCACCTGCCACATGGCCCACATCTGCAACGAAGGCGCCTGGGGCTATGCTCCGCTGGCCCAGATCGGCATCAATAAATCCCTGTACGAGCGTATTCCGGATACGGACTGGCGCAAGCACTCCTGGCTGGATCCCAAATTCATGGACTACTACCAGTACAGGTTCGCCGATTCCGACCAGACTGCATTCCTGAACGGTACCGGTTCCTATTCCGAGAATGATCCGGCCAAGCCTTACGAATCCATCAAATTCCGTCCGGCCCAGGGTAACACCACCAACTACACCGTCGGCAACAGCGGCGACCTGGTGCTCATGCGCGTTGAGGAAATGTACTTCATCGCCGCCGAGGCCCTCGCCAACATGAACCGCATCGGCGAAGCCCAGCAGGTGCTGAACTCCCTCATCCAGACCCGCAACAGCAGCTACGACTGCTCTTCCTTCGGCACGCTGAAATCCTTCCTGGATGAGATGCTCTTCCAGAAGAAGATTGAATTCTGGGGTGAAGGCATCCTCATGTACGACTACAAGCGTCTGAACGAGAGTATCACCCGCGGATACGACGGCACCAACGAAGCTCCGGTCTATGCCTACAACAGCACCGGCCGCTCCCCGCTCTGGACCATCGTCATCACCCGTTCCGAATGCCAGAACAACAACGGTATCCCGCAGTCTCTGAACAATCCGGATCCTACCCAGAAGCTTACTCTTTGGTCAAAATAATTAAGGAATGAAGCATATGAAAAAAATTGCCCTTTATTCGCTTATGGCCGCTGCCGTCCTTGCCCTGGCTGGATGCGCACGCGAAAAGGCCTATGAGCCCGGTCCCAAGGACGATCCCAACTGCATGGGTGTCTATTTCCCCGAGCAGGAAGGAACCGGCGAAGTGGAACTGGACCCGGCCGACAATATCACCAAGCTTACTTTCGTCGCCAAGCGTGCCGAAAGCAAGTCTGAAACGGAGGATGTTCCCGCCGCCACCGTCCCTGTGACTGTGGTGGATGAGAACAACATCTTCACCGTCTCTCCCATCGAATTCGAAGCCGGACAGATCGAGACCACCTTCGAGGTCTCCTTCCCGAACGCAGAAGTGGGCGTTTCCTACCCCTGCGAAATCCGTATCGAGGATCCGAAATACGCATCGACTTACACCAGCCTTCCCACCTCCCTTTCCTTCACGGTTACCGCTGTGAAATGGAATCCGGTGGAAAAAGACGGCATTACCGTAGGTTCCTATAAGGATTTTGCCTTTGCCGACATGTACGGCGTAGGCACCGGTGTCCGTAACGATGTGGTTTATGAAGAGCGCGACGACCTTCCCGGCATGTATCGCACCAAGTGCCTGTACAATGCCGCACTGATGGGCAGCATCTTTGGATATCCTGCCTCAACCATTGAAAGCTACGGCTGGATTACTAACAAAGAAGGCTACTTCGTTATCGACGCGACCGACCCGAAAGCCGTGGTCATTCCCGCACAGAAACTGAACCTGCTGCTTTCCTCCAACGACGGTGAAATCTCCCTGCGTTCCCGCAGCGGTTATGAAGGCGTCCTGAAGGACAACGTAATCACCTTCCCGGCCAGCGGTATCCAGATGGGCTTTGCCAATGCCGGTTGGTATACCACCGCTTCCGGCGGCGAGACCAAGTTCATCCTCCCCGGCGGTAAAGACACCGACTACTCCATGACCGTCCGTCAGATGAACTACACTGACAATGAAGGCAACCTTCCTGTCCGTTTTGTCATCGGTGCCGACGTCAAGCAGGTCAAGTACGTGCTCGCCAACAAACTCCGCGTAGACGAGATTCCTGCCGTCGCTGAAGGCCTTGCCGACAATGCAGACGCCGTTACCATCACCGAGACCGGCACTGTCGATGTAAACATCAACACCGAAAAGACCGGTGTGTACACCCTCGTTGCCGCCGCCTTCGACGAGAAGGGCGCCAAGACGGCCGAAGCCTCCCTCGAACTCTCCTATGTAGCAGCCGGTGACGACAAGTCCGTCGTTGTCAGCGCCATCCTGGAGAATGTCTCCGAGGTGGACAAAGCCAAGGGCACTTCCGGTGAGAACAACCTCGCCTTCTTCGTACAGGGCAAAGAAATCACCGAAGCCATCGTTAAGGTATACGACTATATCCGCTTCTCCAGCGACCAGAGCAGCGTCATCTCCGACCTGTACAAGCAGACCCCCGTCAGCGAAGCCAACCTGGCCGATTTGAACGGCGCTGGCCTCAGCGGCTTCATGAGCGGCCTGGCTCCCGGTACCCAGTATGTCCTTCTGGTCTGGGCCACCAACGGTTACGATGAAACCATCATTGCCGAAGGTCCCGTCACCACCGAAGGCGACCCGCTGCCGGTCTATCAGGATTTCTCTCAGGAAAGCGTTGACTTTGATTATGCCATCGCGGACGAAAAGGACCTCTATGGATCCTGGAATCTATACGGTGTTGACTATTATGGCAGCCTGGGTGTCCGTGAATATATGGGTAAAGCCGTGTTTGAAGAGGATACAGACCATGCCAATGAAGGTCCCGATTCAGATGGACTTTACGATCAGTATGTCTATGCCTCCGGCTTCATGGGCAAATACTGCAGAACAGGATATCCTTCCGACAAGATTCAGATGGACCTGTACGACGGTTTACTGTATATTACAGCCGATGGCCCCGAAGATCTGGTATGGAGTTTTCATTACTATTCAAAACTTCAGGGAGGAAGATACAATCTTGGCTCTTATGTAATAGCGGGTATCCCTGTCATGGATGGTTACTATGCCTTTATCGATGCGACCAAATATGCGTCTTCGTACAATTTCAGCGGACTGTACTGGCGTTATAACGACGGTAACTACGCCTGCTGGTACGACTACCTGATGATAGACCCTGAAAAGGACGACAATGGTCTGGCAACGAATTCTGTTGTTATGGATGCAGCTATCTCAAATGCTCTCAACAACATTGACGTAGAAACCATTACCCAGCGCTATCTGATTAAGAAGGGCCGTGAATCCCTCACCACTCCTTCTTACAACGCCGGTATCATGCGCACCGACATCCGTCCTGAGCGCACCGTCCGTTTTGCAACTGTAAAATAAACTTCAATATGTTCTTTTGGAGACCCGACCCCACCCAAGAGCCGGGTCTCCTTTTCTACCTGAACCCATGCGAAAAAGACTGATTATCTGTATTGCGCTTTCTTTCAGCATCGTAGCTTGCCAAAAAGCGTCCGACCTCCAAGAGACGCTGCCTGCAACGGATAAAGGATCGGCCGCATTGCAAACCAAAGCGCTGAATACGCCGGAGGGCATCAATATGGGCAGCGTGATTGTCCGACTGGATCGTTCCTTCGTCGAAAAAGGCGATTTCTCGGCCCTCGAGAGCCTTTCCGGCGTTACGGAAGTACTTCCTGTCTTCCCTTCCACACCCGGCAAGGAAGAGCTGGAAAAGAAGCACCACCTGGACTGCTTCTATGAGGTGAAACTGTCCGAAGGAACCTCACCGGTCGCAGCGGCTTCCCGTCTGGCGGACCTGGGAGCGGTCCTTGCCATCGAGTATGACAAAAACCTCTCTGCCGACCGCCGCATCGAAGTGGTCCCGGCAGACGACATTCCCCTCACGAAAGCATCCTCGGTCCTTCCGTTCAATGATCCCCGGCTGCCGGACCAGTGGCATCTGGTGAACGGCGGAGCCGGAGACATCGCCAGAAACAACAAAGCCGGGGCCGACATCAATGTCCTGGAGGCCTGGTCGCTGACGGCCGGAGACCCGTCCATCATCGTAGCCGTCGTGGACGAGGGCGTGAACTACAAACACCCCGACCTGGCTGCCGCGATGTGGACGGACAAAGACGGAAACCACGGAAAGAACTTTGTCACCAACGGCCCCATTACCTGGAACAATCCCGAGGATACCGGCCACGGAAGTCACTGCGCGGGCATTATCGGCGCTGTGAATAACAATGGTATCGGTATCAGTTCCGTAGCCGGCGGTTCCGGAAAAGGCGACGGTGTCAAAATCATGTCCTGCCAGATTTTCGACGGCAAGACCAGCACGATGGCCAGTACTGCGCGGGCCATCAAATATGCCGGAGACAACGGCGCTTCCGTCATTTCCTGTTCCTTCGGTTATTCCGGGGCCGGCTTTGCCTCCGACGATGCGTTCGTCAAATACGCCGGGGCCGAAATCGAAGCCGTGAAATACTTCGAGGACTGCAAGAACAACTCCGTCCTGGACGGTGGCATCGCCGTTTTCAGCGCCGGAAACAATGCAGAAGCCTACTGCAACTATCCGGGCGCCTACCGTGACTTCATCAGCGTATCGGCCTTTGCTCCGGATTTCCTGCCTGCCAGCTACACCAACTATGGATATGGCAGCAGTATCGTAGCTCCCGGCGGCGACTTCGTGTTGGGTGCAAAGGCAGGCGTCCTTTCCTGTCTGAACAACGATGCGGGCTACGGCTACATGAACGGAACGTCCCAGGCCTGCCCGCACGTAAGCGGTATTGTGGCCCTGGGCCTTTCCTATGCCAAGAAACTGGGGAAAAAGTTCACCAGGGAAGAATTCAAGTCGCTCCTGATCACCTCTGTCAACGAAATGGATTCCCGCCTTACCGGCACCCGCAACTCCATCAATCTGGGCCAGTACCGAAAACTGCTGGGTTCGGGTTCCATCGACACATGGAAATTCCTGATGGCCATTGAAGGCACTCCTTCCGTGATCATCAAAACCGGCGAGGATACCCGCCTGTCGCTGTCTTCCTTCTTCGGAACCGGAGCGCAGGACTTCGTCACGTACCTGGACATCGAAGTTTCCGATACAGCCAAACAGGCCCTGGGTCTGGAAACGGATCCCACCATCACGCACGGACGCCTCAACATCAAGGCAACCAAGAGCGGATGCGCAAAAATCACCATCCACGCCATCGGCTCCGGCGACCGCCTGGGCGACGGAACCAATATCGGCGGTATGGAGATTACCCGCGATATTTCCATCATCTCCCGTCCTGTCAAATCTTCTAACGGAGGTTGGTTATGAGAAAGTTAGTTATTCTTCTGGCAGCCTGCCTGGGAGTCCTCGCAGCTTGCAACAAAACACCGGAACCCGTCAACATTGTCGGCGAATGGCAACTCAGCGGCTATAAGACCAAGGCCATTACCATCGGCTCTGAAAAGGTGGACGTCTACGTGAAATTCACCTCCGACAATGCCTTTGAGATGTACCAAATGCTGGGAAACGGCCGTTACAGAAAGTTCACCGGCACGTATTCTCTGTCGGCCGACAATCTCCTTACCGGCAAGTATTCCGGCGGCAGCGCCTGGGCAGCCAGCTATGATGTTTCCCTGGAAGGAAGCAAACTCATGCTCACCCAGCACCCCGACGCCTCCGAAGTGCATACCTTCTCCTCAACCACCATCCCCGACTCGGTGAAGGAAAATATCTATTAGCGCACCTCGAAGAAGGTTTCCTCATGAATGGGCTCGCCGGAAGCGGTGAGCCCTTCCGCTACAATGCGGAAGGTTCCGGTGTAGGCGGGGGCGGTCAGCGACAGCACCTGGCTCTCGGAAGGAGCCAGCACCAGCGAAGGATTCCAGTACAGCAGGGGCCGATAGTCGTCTCCGCGCACCGGGTCACCCAGATAAGCCACCGGGTAGCTCACACCCTTGAAGTCCACAACGCGGACGTTGGAAGGGAACTGGAGGGCTTTCACATAGGTTTTCTTGGTGGTGAAATTCACCGCTCCGTTAAACGAAAGGCCGCCGACAGCAAGGGTCTGGTCATACACATCCACGTCTTCCAGCAGCAGGGCGTCCATTCCCTCCAAAAGGCTCAGGTCGGAAATCAGCACGCCGTCCAGCATTACCAGGATGTTGTCCTTCACCGTCGTGCGTCCACTGAGGGCGTCCGGAGTCACCAGCTGGAGGCGGCGTTTTCCGTAAACCGTACGCACCCGCACTTCCTTCAGAATCTCCACCACAACCTCCTGGAAGGACGGGAAGCGGGTGTAGTCATCCAGGTGGTAGTGGACCTTCGGCACTTTCTCCAGCAAGAGTTCCTGCCGGCGGGGAAGGAAACGCACCAGCGTGTCCACCTGGAGGGTAATCCCCAAAGCGGCCTTCCGCTGCACCAGGGACCCATATTGGGCCGACGACAGCTCCAGCGGGGCCACCCCTTCCACAGAAGGATAGAGGAAAGGATCCATCAGCGAGATGTATCCCGGCTGGCCCGGCACTTCGCAGACAAGCTCGCGGTCGCCGTAAATGTTGTTCGTGAAAAAGACAAGTTTGCCCTTTTCGCCCACCTTCCCCACATAAATGTCGGAAGGCGAACCGGCCGACGACAGCGTCGCTACCGCCATGTCAGACAGGGAATCCAACTGCCGCTCATCCAGCCCTTCCACCGCCGCGTACACAATCTCGCCTTCGTATTCCGGCAGGCGCGAAGTCTGCACTGACGCTGCGGAGGACGCATCCTGAAGGAAGGACGCCATGGTCCGAACAGCGGGTTCCTTTATCTCGTCCACCGCGTAGACAGAAAGGCTGACATCGGCCCCGGAAAGGCTGTTTTTAAGGGCTACGGTGAACGGCTGGCCGCTGCGGACGTTGTCCCTCACAGAGAGCGTAATCTTTCCGTCAGAGGCCCCAAAAGCGGTTTTTCCGGCTTTGTACGCCCCTTCCGGAACCAGCGTGACGCCATCCTTCACCCTGGAGACGGAAGTCGTGTTGAACACCGACACCAACTGCGAGCCCGCCGCAAACCCGCCGGGATTCAGCGCCGTGTAGGCAATGAGCCGATAGTTTCCCGTGGGTGTATTCACCGGTATGCGGAATTTTCCCGCACCGCGGCCTTCCATGAGGCCCAACTTGGCCGTTGCCACCGTACCGTCGGCCGACACCAGTTCCAGGTAAGACACCGCGCTGAAAGTGGACAGCTTTCCGCCGTCCAGGGCGAACAGCGAACACCATATTTCGTCGCCGGCAATGTACACCCGCCGGTCGGTGGAGACATAAACCTTTTCCTGTGCCTGCGCCATCATGGGAAGCAGGGCCATCAGTATCGCAAACAGTCTTTTCATCAGTCAAACTCGGGTTTTTCCAGCGTACCGCCGGCGGCTACACAATCATAACAACGGGCTTTGCCCCAACCTACCACCGGGTCTCCGCCTTCCACTTCCACCATATCCACCGGGCTGTACCCAAGGCTGGACATATAGGCATAATCTGCGGGAGAAACCGGAATGAGCGGTTCCTTCACGCGATATTTTTCGTACCGGGAATCCAGCACGCCGTCCATGATGGACACCAGGGAAATGTTCACATAGCCGAATACTGGCTCGTCCGGGTCGTCGGCACAGTAGACATTGCCGTTCAGTTCGCCGGGCTCCGGCGAGAACAGGTTGCCGCCGATGGAACCATTCTCTTCCAGGAGTTTCCTGTAGCGGTACTGGTCGGCATTCAGGTTCCAGGCTTTGACACGGATATGGTATTCATCCTGGTTGCGCCGGTCGGTGCGAAGGAACTGGTGGACCGTATAGTTTTTCACCTCCCTGTCCAGTTCCACATAATTGATCAACTCCTGCTGATACGTCCGGTCTTTATTCCAGCAAAGCTGGCGGGAAGAATCCGGCAGCAGCAGCGGCTCGATGGAATTGGTGCGGAAGTCGTAGGTGTACATCTGGATGTAGTCGGCATGGAATTTCCACATTTCCTCGTATTGGGTGGCGGCATAGCCCTCGCCGCTTCCGTCATCCTGCATGGTCACCTGTACATACACATGGTCATCGTCGGCCGTAAAGCTAATATCCTGAATTTCAGGTGCTTTCACCGGCTCTATCCAGTCCGAATAATAGGTTTTGCCACCTACCTCCACGCGGAGCCTGTAGCGGGCCCCGTCCGACGGGGTGAAAGAAGGCAGCGTGTACATGCCGGCACTGCCGCTTCCCTTAATTTCGGCGCCGCCTTCTTCTTCCAGGTAAACCTTTCCTTCAGGGCGGCTCACGCTCTGTCCGCGCTGGCCCACGTTCAATGGCTGCAGGTATCCCAGCTGGACAGTGGAAGTATTGCCAATCAGGATGTTGCCATCCACCACCAGGGTATTTTTCATTTCTCCTTCCAGTTCTACGTCATAAGGATAGACGCACGACCCCGCAAGAAGGACCATAAAGGTCAGTAAAATCATCTTTTTCATCAGAACAGGAAGTTAATGTTGACATAAGGGATAGGAGATGCGAACACAGACAGCATGTAACCCTGCACGTAGCCGGTCTGGTCGGCCTTGAAGAAGACGGAGTACGGATTCTTCCGGCCTGTCACATTGTACACGCCGATGGTGAAGGTCGTGTGAAACAGCGCTTTCTTGTAATGGCCCGGGTCGATGTTGAATGCCAGGTCCAGACGGAAGTAATCCGGGATCCGGTAACTGTTCCGCTCCGAGTAAGCCAGCCTGTACAGGCCGCTCAGATAGTATTTTCCGACCGGAACCGTCACCGGACGGCCCGTGGAATAATCCAGATTGGCCGACAGGGAGAAACGGTGCGTCATGGCCCAGTTGGCCACCACCTTCACCTCGTGCGGTTTGTCGTAAGGAGCGTTGTACCAGTCTCCGCCGGCGATGGCTTCATGGCCGCGGTCCTGCATTTCCCTGTACTGAGAGCGGGAATAACAGTAGCTGATCCAGCCCGTCAGGGACCCGGTGGTCTTTTTGATCATGGCCTCGATGCCGTAGGCCTTTCCGTAAACCGGAAGCAGATCGTCCGCCAGGTGCTCGTTCATGGAAAGCGTAGCGCCGGGTTTATAGTCCAGGCAGTTCTGCATCTGTTTCCAGTACCCTTCCACCGAGAAGTCAATCCCCGTATCCAGATGGGTCCAGTACACTCCGCCCGCCGCCTGCCAGCCGGTCGTGGGCGCAAGCGAAGCGTCGGAAAGTTTCCAGGTATCCATGGGCGACACCGAAGAAGTATTGGAAATCAGGTGAATATACTGCCGCATGGTATTGAATCCCGCCTTGAAGGAAAGGTTTGTCACCGGAGAGTAACGCGCGCTCAGACGGAATTCGGGACCCAGATAGAATTTGGACGGATTCAGGAACAGGAAAGAAGAGAGCCTGACGCCTCCTTCCAGGGAAAACTGCTCCGTAAGTTTCCAATTGTCAGACACATACAGTGCAGGTTCAACGGCGTATTCCCGCTGAATGGAACGTCCTACGATCCGGGAAACGTCGCCAAAAGGAGACAATATGCCGGGATCCAGGCCATATCCCACCGCATCCAGGCCGAAGGTCAGCGCATGGGAGTCTATGGGCTTGGTATAACCGCCGCGAAGGAAGATCTGGCGGATGTTCGTAGTCAGGTCGTACGCTCCTTCCGCCCAGTCGTGGATGCCCGTGACATTGGAGAACTGGTCATAGCCGGCAGACAGCTGGAAAGCGGTCCCGTCGGCCTCTTTGTGCCGGAACTGGGCCGACACGTTCAGATTGGTATAGCGGAAGGTCGTATCCCCGCTGAAGGCGAAGCGGTCCGTCGCGAAATAACCCGACAACTGGAGCGCATCCTCCTTGCTGAAGCGGTGCGTAATGCCCGCATTCACATCCGTAAAGCCGGCACTGCCACCGCTGTAATAGCTGTTTTTCGGCAAAAGGCCCAGCAGCCAGTCCGAATAAGTGGTCCGGCCGCCCAGGATAAAGGTGGTCTTTTCACTGCCCAGAGGTCCCTCCAGATGCGCCCGGCTGGTCAGCAGGCCGATTCCCAGCGACCCGCGCAGCCTGTCCTGGCTTCCTTCCTTGCTGCTGACCGCCAGCACCGACGATATCCTTCCGCCGTACTGCGCCGGAATGGAACTCTTGTACAACTGCACATCTTCCACCAGGTCGGGGTTGAAGGCCGAGAAAATGCCGAACAGATGGCTGGGATTATAAATGGTGTTCCCGTTATAGAGAATCAGGTTCTGGTCCTGCGATCCGCCCCGGACATTGAATCCGCCCGAAGCCTCGCCTACCGTCTTCACGCCCGGCAGCGTCAGCACCGCTTTCAGGATATCTCCCTCCCCGAAGGCTGACGGTATCTTGTTCATGGTCCGGATATTCACCGTCTCCACGCCCATTTCTGCCGTCCTGTGCGCCGCCATGCTCTGTGCCGACACCACGGAAGCCTTCAGGTATTCCACCCGGTCCGGCAGTTCGATGTTCAGCACACCGTCGCTGCGAAGTTCCACCCGCACGTCCATATCTTCCTTCGCTTCCATGCTGAAATGCAGCACATTGTTTCCGGAAGGAAGGGTTATGGAATAACGGCCCTGCGCATCCGTCCGGGCATAGGTGGACGTATTTTCATCAAATACCACCACGCCGGGAAGCATGTCGCCCGTTTCCATATCACTCACCTGTCCCGTCACTTTCACAGGCCCTTTTCCGTTGCCGTTTCCAATCACATATACCTTGTTGCGGTAGCTCACCGTCACGTTGGTCTGAGAGCCGGCGGAAGCATCGGCCTCCTGCCTGATTTCCTGGAAATATCCGTCCGGAAGGCCGATTCCTTCCAGTTTCACCTCCTCCACGCTCACGGGAGCAGGCGTGTCGGTACCCTTCCATCGGCCCAGTCTGCCGCGCAGGAGGGCGTTTCCTTCGGCAGGCTGCTTCAAGGCTTTCCTGTAAGCCCGGCGGCTGATTTTTTTCACCTGTCCGTTCTCTACGGTATAGTAGGATTCAAAATGCTCGAAAAAATTGACGATGGTATTGTCGTAATCGTAATCCGTATAGCCGATGTCCGTTCCGTTATGGTCGCCGGGACGGTTGGAAAAGACTTTTTTCACCTGGACAAGCAGCGGAGAACCGCTGTCCCTGACAACTTCGAAGTATCCTTCAGGCGCATCCGGATAACTCAGGTACCGCAGATTCACAAAGAGCCGGTCTCCCATGGTGAAATACGACACCAGGTCTTCGTACAACACGACCGGAGCCTTGTCCTGGGCCGTTTTTACCTGCAATTCCTGCCGGGAAGCGTCTATATTGACATAAACGGGATCATACAGTTTTCCGTTATAGTACACACTGCCCTCCCGGAAGGTTTTACTCTCCCAGAAATAAGTGCCATTGTACAAATATGGATATTGGACGGGAAGTTTTCCTCTGTATAATGTGGACAGGACACCTGTCTCCTCCATGTATCTCTGACTATTTTGCTGAGCGCTGAGCGGAAAGCAAAATAGGACAAAACCTACTAAAACAACCAAGCATTTTTTCATGGCTGCAAAATTATACAAAAAAAGAGTCTCTCCCAATAGGAAAAGACTCTTTTTAGAAGGACACAATACCTTTTTACTCGCTGAACCGGGCTTTCAGGTATTCGCGGTTCAGACGGGCGATATGGTCGATGGTTACGTGCTTGGGGCATTCCATCTCGCAGGCGCGGGTGTTCGTGCAGTTGCCGAATCCCAACTCGTCCATCTTGGCCACCATGGCGCGGGCGCGGCGGGCGGCTTCCGGACGTCCCTGCGGCAGCAGGGCCAGGGAACTCACACGGGCAGCCACGAACAGCATGGCCGATCCGTTCTTACAGGTAGCTACACAGGCACCGCAACCTACGCAGGCGGCTGCATCCATGGAGAGTTCCGCGTCGTCGTGCGGGATCAGGATGTTGTTGCCGTCCTGGGCGCTGCCGGTGCGGACGGTGATGAAACCGCCGGCCTGCATGATCTTGTCGAAGGCGGTACGGTCTACCACCAGGTCTTTGATCACAGGGAAAGCGCCGCTGCGCCAGGGCTCCACGGTAATGGTGGCGCCGGGTTTGAAGTGACGCATGAACAGCTGGCAGGTGGTTACCTGGTCGTCCGGACCGTGGGCGCGGCCGTCGATGTACAGGGAGCAGGCTCCGCAGATACCTTCGCGGCAGTCGTGGTCAAAAGCGATGGGTTCAATGCCCTTGCGGATCAGCTGATCGTTGAGGATATCCAGCATTTCGAGGAACGAAGCATCTTCCTCCACATCCGTAACGTGGTAGGTCTCGAAATGGCCTTTTGCTTTGGCGTTTTTCTGACGCCACACTTTAACATTATATTCCATAATCGGGATTAGTCTTTGTAGTTACGGGTTGCAATCTTGATGTTTTCGTACTTGAGTTCTTCCTTGTGCAGCTCAG
>OCTW013387929.1_pt1 | contig 39105 bp, 37 predicted proteins | sample 1539671 | NCBI WGS metagenome assembly OCTW01 (sample SAMN02144230, study PRJEB22623) | gut metagenome | biome: sheep rumen | host: Ovis aries | place: New Zealand
GGAGAGGTGGCGGAATTGGTAGACGCGCTACTTTGAGGGGGTAGTGTCAATTGCGACGTGGGAGTTCGAGTCTCCTCCTCTTCACGTAATTAAACATATTTTTCGAATTGAAAAATGCGGAAATAGCTCAGTTGGTAGAGCACAACCTTGCCAAGGTTGGGGTCGCGGGTCCGAGTCCCGTTTTCCGCTCTTTTTTGGAAAACAACCATTTTCGTGATGAATTTATATTTAAGATATTTTGACCGTGAAACGCTTGTGTCCACAGTAGATGAAGCGATTGATTTCCTACGCGGTATTGATGAGATAGACATGGATCCCATGTTGGAAGCCGATATTCGTGAGTATGCGGCAAGTGATGTGTTCTATCCCAAGCGTTATAAAGTCCATTCTCGTGTATATTTTATTATTATCAAGACGGAAGCCGCCACAATGCAAGACTTCAAGGAAAAGAAAGCCGTACATGCCGGAGGTGAAAATAGCGTCATAAAGCCTACTGCTCCTGCATTAGTCCGTCTTAATGAGATACGCCAAGGATGGTATGAAGGTTGTATTGATTTTAAACGGGTGTCACTGATTCCAGGAACGAGCAAATTCCAGTATAGGGATACGCAATTTGTAGCAAGGGTGAAAGCCTCTTCTGGCATGGAGTGTTACGAGCGTATTGTCGATCATCTGCGTGAACGGGTGGATGAGCGGAGTCAGTTCCCTTCTGCAAAAGGTAAGAATTTCAAATTCCGTTTTTTGGGCAAAGCAAAATACCAAGACGCATGAATAAGGTAATGTTAATAGGCAATGTCGGACAGGATCCTGAGGTCCGTTATGTAGATCAAGGTGTAGCCGTGGCTCGCCTTCGCTTGGCTACTACCGAGAGGGGCTATACGTTACAGAATGGTACGCAGGTACCCGACCATACGGACTGGCATAATGTTATTCTCTGGCGGAGGCTTGCTGAGATTGTAGAGAAATATGTTCATAAAGGTGACAAACTTTATATAGAAGGTCGCATACGCTATACAACTTATGACGATAAACAGGGGCAGCGTCGTTATGTTACAGAGATTTGGGCAGACAACTTAGAATTGTTATCGCCAAAACCTGTAACTAACACTTCTGTAAACGAGACGATTGAAGCCCCACAGCCTGACACAAAACCTGGTGAGCCGCTTCCGTTCTGATAATGGACTATTTTCAACAAATATTCGCTGAAGTGCAATTATTGGAGCCAACTACAGGTGCCATAGTTGCACTTGTTTTGGCATGTATCCTTTTGGTTTTCTCCGGCTATGCTTCGGGGTCCGAAATAGCATTTTTTTCTTTATCCCCAAGTGATTTGAATGAATTGGATGAGGAGAAGAATAAAAGTGACCAACAGATTATACAACTAAGAAATGATTCTGAGCGTACATTAGCAACAATTCTCATTACTAACAATCTTGTTAATGTGACGATTATCATGCTCTGTAACTATTTCTTCGATAATGTCATTGATTTTGGTAAAGCCTACTGGTTACAATTTATTGTTATTACTGTTTTGCTTACTTTCTTATTGCTTCTGTTTGGTGAGATTATGCCTAAAGTCTATGCCGGACAGCATGCATTGGCTTTTTGCCGATTTTCGGCAGGAGGCATTCTTAAGTTGAGCACTTTGTTTCGTCCATTGTCTTCAATACTTATGCAGTCTGGCAGTCTGGCAGGGAAAGTTGTCCAGAAAGAGAATCACATGCTGAGTGTAGATGACCTTGAACAAGCACTTGAGTTGACGGACGAGAATGAACTCAAGGAAGAAAAAGACATGTTGGAAGGAATCGTGCGTTTTGGAGATGAAACTGCCAAGGAGGTGATGACAAGTCGCCAGGATGTTGTCGATCTTGACTTCCGTTCCTCCTTTCCTGATGTGCTGAAATGTATTGTCGAGAACAATTATTCTCGCATTCCAGTCTATCAAGGGTCTATAGATAATATTCGTGGAATCCTCTACATCAAGGATCTTCTGCCCCACTTGTCGAAGCCAGCATCATTCCGATGGCAGTCATTAATTCGTCCGCCTTATTTTGTCCCAGAGACAAAAAAGATTGATGACTTACTTCGAGACTTCCAAGAAAATAAGGTTCATATAGCCATAGTTGTCGATGAATTCGGAGGAACGAGTGGTATTATTACGCTGGAGGATATCTTGGAAGAAATTGTAGGTGAGATTAATGACGAGTATGATGAAGAGGAGAAATACTTTACACGGATTAATTCTAATACCTACATTTTTGAGGGTAAGACATTACTAAGTGATTTCTACAAGATATTAGATTTAGACGACGATACATTTGAGGAAGTTGAAGGTGAAGCCGACTCTTTAGCAGGTCTTCTCCTTGAGATAAAGGGAGACTTCCCAGAACTCAATGAAAAGATTGATTATCAGAATTTTACCTTTGTAGTAACCGCATTAGACGGGCATCGCATTTCAAAGATAAAAGTTGTTATACACGAATAATCCGAGGAGTAATAAATCCTCGGATTATTTTTACCAGCCATATTGTTGCCAGCGTATAATGTTGTTCCATTGTAACTGTTGTATGGAGGTGTTCCAGTTGGGTGATGTATTACTATATGCTGTATTCGGGAAGAACATGCTGACAGCACCGCAAGAACTTCCTTCTGGCTCAAATGTACTCATGGAAGTCGCTAAAGAGGAATAGGCTGTAAGCCATTTTTGAGAATACCTATGATATGGTACTGCCTGATGATAGGCGTTGAGCCAAATATTATAATCATTGGGGGAAGCATTATTCTTTAGTACATTGTTGATATCGTAAGAATAGCGATTGGAGCCATAAATCGCATAGTACGTTACATCTGTGAGGTTGAGACTACCATCAGGAGTGAGTTTATCGGCAATGGTTGTCAGAATCTGTGATGTGGCTTGGGCTAGATGATCCAGTTCACTTGTCTTTATGGCTGCAAGAGGTACACTATAACCTTCCAAATCTCCTGTATTTTTGTTATAATACCTATAGGGCTTGTTTTTGTATTCATCAGAATAGTAGTTGTAATAGTGGTCTATAACAGACTCATAAAATGAAGCGTTCGTGCCGAACATATCTGGTATTATAAGTTGAAAAGGTGCACCGTCATCTGGTACTTCGGCAGGAGATCCAATGATGTAATCCGTCAATAGGCGCAGTTCATAGGCTATTTCCACGCATCCAAAACTACAGCAATCACCCATAATGAATTTTAGTGGAGTTCCTTCCATACCGTTCTTGATGGCACGCGCCATGGATGGGATGTTCATCCAGTATTTACCTGATCCAGATGAAGAACCCGTTCCGGTGTCTCCACCGTAGGCACGACTGCGATTATAAGTCACAGAGTCGTTGCTGACAAGCCATCCAGAACCATGGCCCCATAGCACGAGTCCGTATGATTCTGCTGGATAATTCGTGCGTACATATTGAAGAGCCTTCTCTAATGTAGATGGGTCTGCGGAGAGAGATTCCTCTACGCTGACAGAGTCCACGAATTGCCCATTTTTGATCCTGGCAAAGAATGGCGGATTATTACCAGCACGATCGATATATGCAATCAAGTTCTGCCTGTCTTTAAGAGACTTGGATGCAATCTTCATTTCGTCTATATCACTGACAGAAAAATTGTTCAGATTATTTTCTGCTGCAATATACACAAGAATGGAACAAGCAGGTTCCTGCGGTTCAGGGGGCTTTTCGTCATCCTTGTGGCAGGATGCAAGTAGAAACAATGAGAGTAAGAAGGGAATTTTTATTTTCATATCGATAGTTATTTAATTTAGGAAAGTCAGGCAAGCCCAGCCGTGATCTTCAGTCTGGGATAACAATTTAAATCCAAATTCATGGGCTTTCTCGATAAGTATCTGGCAATCGGTAGTATAGAAACCGCTGAGAATGAGGTAGGCACCAGAAGCCATCTTCTTATGGAATTGCGGCATATCTGCCAAAAGAATGTTACGGTTGATGTTGGCCACTACAAGATTAAAAGTGCCATCAACATCTTTTAATATAGAAGCATCTCCCTGTAGGGCTTGGAAATGGCTATCTACACCATTGATGATAGCATTATGTATAGCATTGTTGACAGACCATTCATCAATATCGTAGCCGATGGCCTCCTTTGCTCCTAATTTAAGCGCACAGATAGACAGAATGCCAGTTCCTGTACCACAGTCAAGAACGCGTCCAGTTGGAGCGAGTCCTATCAGTTCTGAACAAATCATGCGCGTAGTTTCATGTGAACCAGTGCCAAAGGCAAGTTTTGCGTCTATTTCAATTAGAATAGCATTTTCTACCAATGTTGGCTCAGGTAGATGACGGCCGTCATGGATTACAATTTTATTGTTGATAATGATTGGTTCAAATCCCTCTTGTTCCCACTGCTCGTTCCAGTCTCGGTCTTCGGCCTCACGAATCGTATAGGAGATAGAGACGCCTTCAAAGGGAAAGTCGCTCAGACTATTCCTCAAAAGTTCATCGTCAAAAAGCGATTGCTGAATATAACCTTTCAGTCCTACCTCTATCTCTTCGAAGGTTTCAAAGCCGGCATCTCCTGCAAGTGCCGCAACAAGATCGCTGGCATCAGAAGAGTAGGGTGTTATTGTGAATTCTGCTTCGTAATATTTCATCTACATGTTTATTTTGCCGCAAAATTACAAAAAACGTAGAAATTCCTGCCATAAGTTGGGCTTTTTATCTAAATTTATGTTATCTTTGCACACAAAAAGTAGATTAAGACAATGAAAATTGGAGACCAAGTAAGGTTTCTGAGTGAAGTTGGTGGTGGAAAGATTGCCGGCTTCCAAGGAAAGAATATTGTACTCGTTGAGGACGAGGATGGCTTTCAGGTTCCGATGCGGATTACGGAAGTCGTCGTTGTTGGAGACGAGAACTACGACACAAAACATGTCGTAGAGATGAAGAAAGATAACCAGAAATCTCAGGATGCTGAAGACGAACCGGAGACAGAACCTGCGGACAAACCTATCACATTCAGGGCAAAGCCAGAGGAACGGCATGGCGGTGATAAGTTGAGTGCCTTCCTTGCTTTTGTGCCGATGGACATGAAGGAACTCTTTCAGACGCGTTTCGAATCCTATTTGGTAAATGATTCCAACTACTATCTGCGCTATGTCTATATGGTGGCAGAAGGTACCGCCTGGACTGTAAGGGCAGAAGGTGAAATCGAGCCGAATACAAAAGAATTTATCGAGGAGTTCGGACGGGAGGATTTGAATGCTCTGGAGCATGCATGTGTCCAGATGATAGCCTATAAGCGCGATAAACATTTCTTATTGAAGCCAGTGGTGAATGCACAGGTGAGGATTGATCCTGTGAAGTTCTACAAACTGCATACTTTCCGTGAGAATGACTTCTTTGAACAGCCCGCCTTGATTTACACAATAATAGAAAACGATATCCAAAAGATAAAACTATGAAATACGGATTTGTGAAAGTGGCTGCTGCCGTACCTGCGGTGAAGGTTGCCGACGTAGAATACAATGTTCAGCAGATAGAGAGTCTGATAGCCCAGGCCGAAGGCCGGGGGGTAGAAGTGATCGTATTCCCAGAACTTTGTATCACGGGATATACCTGTCAAGATCTGTTTAAGGAACAACTTCTGCTTGATCGTTCAGAGGCTGCCATCCTTACATTGCTTGATTTTACGAGAAAGTTGGATATTATCTCAATCGTCGGACTACCTGTCGTTATCAATGGGTTGCTTTATAATTGTGCAGCCGTGATTCAGGGAGGTACACTGTTGGGCTTAGTACCGAAAACTTATCTTCCAAACTATGCAGAGTTTTACGAAAAGCGCTGGTTCGCATCGGCTCAGGACATGAATCCGTCAGAATTATATTTTGCAGGTGGACCTGTTTCTGTAAGTGCAGAACCCAAGTTATTCGTTACTTCCGATGGTATGAAGTTTGGCATCGAGATATGTGAGGATGTTTGGGCACCGATTCCTCCGAGTAATACCTTGGCGGTCGCGGGTGCAGACATTATATTCAACTTATCTGCAAGCAATGAGGTGATAGGCAAGCATAACTACTTGAAGTCTTTGATTGCCCAACAGAGTGCTCGCACGATTAGTGGATATGTCTATGCAGGCTGTGGATTTGGAGAATCTACCCAGGATGTTGTCTATGGTGGTAATGCGCTGATTTATGAGAATGGGCATCTGCTCATTGAAGGTTCTCGCTTCTCTCTTCAACCTCAGATTCAGAGTTATCAGATTGATGTTGAGAAACTGCGTGTTGAGCGTCGTCAGAATACTACATATATCAATGCACAGCGCGGAGCACATGCATCAGAGATTCCTTGTAAACCTGTTGCACAGCGCGATTTTGAATTGCAGCGTGAGATCAATCCGCATCCGTTTATTCCGAAGAAGGAAGAAATGCAAGTCGCTTGTGAGGAGATACTGAATATCCAGACTGCGGGCTTGGCAAAACGTCTTTATCATATCAATGCATCAAAAGCCGTCATTGGCATCAGTGGTGGATTAGATTCAACCTTGGCACTGCTTGTCACAGTTAAGTCATTCGACAAACTTGGACTCGACCGTAAGGGTATCATTGGTATTACCATGCCAGGGTTTGGTACGACAGACCGCACCCATAATAATGCCATAAAACTGATGGAGACTCTTGGTGTTACGATTCGTGAAATCAATATATCTAAGGCGGTGACCCAGCATTTTGAGGATATTGGCCATGATATAAAGGTTCACGATGTTACCTACGAAAACTCTCAGGCCAGAGAACGAACCCAGATTCTGATGGATGTGGCCAACAAGGAGAATGCCATCGTCATTGGGACTGGTGATTTGTCGGAACTGGCTTTGGGCTGGGCCACCTATAATGGCGATCACATGTCGATGTATGGTGTGAATGCTGGCGTGCCTAAGACGCTTATCCGCTATTTAGTTAGTTATATTGCAGGGGAGATGGCGACAGATATTCTATTGGACATCGTCGATACTCCTATTTCACCAGAGTTGATCCCGGCAGATGAACATGGAAATATCAGGCAGAAGACTGAGGATTTGGTAGGTCCATACGAACTTCACGACTTCTTTCTTTATTACTTTCTGCGCTACGGCTTCAGTCCCAAGAAAATATTCCTTCTGGCGCAACGGGCTTTCTGCTCTTCATCACCAGTAGAGGGCAGGGAAGAGATCTATACGGAAGATGTGGTTAAGAAATGGCTGACGACATTCTGCCGGCGGTTCTTCACTCAGCAGTTCAAGCGTAGTTGTCTGCCAGATGGCCCAAAGGTGGGGAGCGTTAGCCTGTCACCTCGGGGCGACTGGCGTATGCCGAGTGATGCATCATACTCCCTTTGGCTGAAAGAATGTGAGAGCCTCTGATGATGACCTTCTGCTACGAGAAGGTGCATTCATCAAAGGCTCAGCAATGGTTATACCGTTATTTGAATGATAATTCTTCCTTGCCTTCCTGCTTCGTGATATGTATCGTAGAGCCTAAAGGCAGGTTGCCGTTCACGATCATATCGCTGATGCCGTCTTCTATGTAGTTCTGGATTGCACGCTTCAAAGGACGGGCACCAAACTGTACGTCATAGCCTTTCGTCGCAACAAACTCCTTCGCCTCGTCGGAGAGGGCTACCTTATAGCCAATCTGCTCGATGCGCTGGTAGAGCCCCTTCAGTTCGATGTCAATGATGCGCTTGATGGCATCGAGATCGAGTTGGTCGAAGGTGATGATTTCGTCAAGGCGATTGAGGAACTCTGGTGAGAACTGCTTCGACAATGCCTTCTGAACAATGCTGCGGGCATTTGCCTTATCCTGCTCGTTGAGCATCAGACCTGTTGAAGCCGATGCACTGAAGCCCACACCGCGCCCGAAATCCTTCAACTGACGGGTACCTGCATTAGAAGTCATGATGATCACCGTGTTACGGAAATCTACGAATCGTCCGTTGCCGTCTGTCAGACGACCCTCGTCGAGTACCTGTAGCAACAGGTTGAACACGTTGCCGTGAGCCTTCTCAATCTCGTCGAGTAGTACGATGGAGTAGGGGTGACGACGCACACGCTCCGTCAACTGCCCGCCCTCTTCATAGCCTACGTATCCTGGAGGCGCACCAATCAGTCGCGAGGTGTTGAAACTCTCTGTATATTCGCTCATGTCGATACGGATCAGCGCATCGGCACTGCCAAACATGAATTCTGCCAGTTTCTTGGCAAGATATGTCTTACCAACACCAGTGGGGCCGAGGAACATAAACACGCCGATAGGATGGTTGGGATCCTTTAGCCCCACACGGTTGCGCTGAATGGCCTTCACCATCTTGTCGATAGCGGCATCCTGGGCAATGACGGCATTCTTCAATTCCTGAGCCATCCCCTTGAGGCGGATACCCTCCTGTTCGGCCATCCTTTGTGCGGGCACACCCGTCATCATCGACACGACTTCTGCCACCTGTTCCGCATCAACAATTTGTCGCTCTTCATCTTCACCCTTGCTCCATCGCTCGTTGAGTGCCTGGAGTTCTGTCTCTAAGGCTGTCTGACGATCACGATAGCCGGCGGCAAGTTCGAAATTCTGATTCTTCACAGCCCACTGCTTCTTCTCTTTTACATGAGCGATCTCCTTCTCTTTCTCGGCAATCTCTGGGGGTATCTGAGCGTTGCCCAGGTGTACACGTGATCCTGTTTCGTCAAGGGCATCAATGGCCTTGTCAGGCATAAAGCGGTCTGTCACATACCGGTCTGTCAGTTTGACACATGCTGCCAGAGCCTCGTCTGTATAAGTCACGTGATGATGATGTTCGTAACGGTCTTTGATATTTCGGAGTATCTGCAGCGTTTCCTCATTGGTCGTAGGTTCTACCTGTACCTTCTGGAAACGGCGCTCCAGGGCTCCGTCCTTCTCGATGGAGTTACGATATTCGTCGAGTGTAGTCGCGCCAATACACTGGATGGTACCACGAGCCAGAGCCGGCTTCATAATATTGGCGGCATCCATCGACCCTGGTGTCGAACCTGCACCGATGATGGTGTGAATCTCGTCGATGAAAACGATCACGTCGGGATTGGCTTCCAGTTCTTTCATGAGAGCCTTCAGACGCTCCTCAAACTGTCCGCGATACTTAGTGCCAGCCACCACACCAGTCATATCAAGGGTGTAGATACGCTTGCCAAATAGCATCGGACTGGTGTGATGCGAGTTGATCAACTGTGCAAGCCCTTCGACAATGGCACTCTTTCCCACGCCTGGTTCACCTATTAATATAGGATTGTTCTTCTTTCTGCGGCCCAGGATTTCGATGATGCGCTGTATCTCACGCTCACGCCCCACACATGGGTCGAGTTTTCCTTCCGCAGCGGCCAGCGTCAGGTCGGTGCCAAAGGTATCGAGTACAGGGGTCTTTGAGTTTTGCTGTTTCTTCTGGGCAGTGGTGGCCGACGAACCTTTCCCGGATCCTGAAGGGCCTCCCTTACCGGCAGCCTCCTCGAAGTCCTCCTCTTCTTCATCGGGCAGACCGATACCGTTCGTAATACTATTGTTCTTTGGCGCGTAAAGCATCGCCATAGCGTCTTCGTAATTCATGTTATTCAGTTCCAATACTTGTTTGGCACCGTTGTTTACCGCATCGTGTAGGATAGCGAGCAACAAGTGCTGTTCATCTACTTTATTCGTTCTCTGTATGCGTGCCTCCAGCACAGCAAGTTTTAGTATGTTGCTGGCCTTCTCATTGAGCACAAGGTCTGTCGTGTGGATGGGCATCCCAATCTCATCTTCCCGTACCCGCTGCTCTAGTTCAAACTTGACGGATTGCAGGTTTAGGTTCAGCCTGTGAAACAGGTCGATAACAGGGCCGTCGTTGCTCCGAAGCATTCCCAACAGCAGATGTTCTGGTCCTACAGAACGGCTGGCCAGGCGCGCAGCCTCCTCTCGTGAGAAGGCAAGTATCTCCGATACCTTGGGTGAAAACTGGCTAGTCATATTAGCGTATTATCCTTTCTTTTTATGTTCGACTTTGCAAAGATACAACTTTTATTGCAAACACTGTGCCACTTTTCTAGAAAAACTTTCCGCTAAATATCTTTAAAAGGTTTGCTGATACCGAAAATAATATGTACCTTTGCACAGTTAAAAACGCGTCAGCGGGCTTAAAAAGTGCCTTAAACGCAAAATTCTAATTTTATATGGATCAAACATTCGACAACGACAGAATTATTAAAATCAACATCGAGGAGGAAATGAAGTCCAGTTACATCGACTACTCCATGTCAGTCATTGTGGCGCGTGCCCTTCCCGATGTACGTGACGGTTTTAAGCCCGTACACCGCCGTATCCTATACGGTATGATGAACATCAACAACGTATCAACCCAACCTTATAAGAAATGTGCGCGCGTCGTCGGAGAGGTTCTCGGTAAGTATCACCCACATGGCGATTCTTCCGTATATGGTGCCCTTGTCCGTATGGCGCAAGACTGGAACATGCGTTATACCTTAGTAGATGGTCAGGGTAACTTCGGTTCCGTCGATGGTGACTCGCCAGCCGCCATGCGTTATACCGAGTGCCGCCTCTCTAAGATGGGTGAACATATCATGGATGATCTCGACAAGGAGACCGTCGATATGATGAACAACTTTGACGACTCGCTTCAGGAGCCAACCGTCATGCCGACCAAGGTGCCCAATCTACTTGTCAATGGTGGTAACGGTATAGCCGTGGGTATGGCGACTAATATGCCGACGCATAATCTCGGGGAGGTGATTGATGGATGCTGTGCCTATATCGACAATCCTGATATTGATACAGATGGGCTGATGCGGTATATCCCAGGTCCCGACTTTCCGACAGGGGCATATATCTATGGGCTCCAAGGCGTGCGTGATGCCTATGAAACGGGTCGCGGTCGTATTGTGATGCGTGCCAAGGCTGAGATCGAGAGTGGCGATACCCACGATAAGATCGTTGTCACCGAGATCCCATACGGTGTTAACAAGGCTGACCTCGTGGCATATATTGCTGACCTTGCCAACCAGCATAAGATAGAGGGCGTGGCTAATGTTAATGATGAGTCAGGCCGTCAGGGAATGCGTATTGTGGTTGATGTGAAGCGTGATGCTAATGCTAATGTCCTTCTCAACAAACTGTTTAAGATGACGGCCCTACAGAGTTCATTCTCAGTGAATAACATCGCTCTGGTTAAAGGTCGTCCTCGACTGCTTTCTCTTAAAGAGTGCGTGAAGTATTTTGTGGAGCACCGTCATGATGTTACCATTCGTCGCACCAAGTATGATCTGCGTAAAGCCCAAGAGCGTGCACATATCCTCGAAGGCTTGATCATAGCCGTTAACAATATTGACGAGGTCGTACGCATTATTAGAAATAGTAAGACACCTACTGATGCCCAGCACAATCTGGAGGTGCGCTTCAACCTTGACGAACTTCAGTCGAAGGCCATTGTTGATATGCGTCTGGCACAACTCACGGGTCTGCGGGTAGAACAACTCCATCAAGAGTACGACGACCTGATGAAGTTGATTGCTGATTTGCAGGAAATCCTGGATAACCCGGAGCGCTGCAAGCAGGTGATGAAGGATGATTTGTTGGAAGTGAAGGAGAAGTATGGTGACGAACGTCGCACAGAGATTATTCCCTTCGACCACGAGTTCAATGCCGAGGACTTCTATCCTGACGATCCTGTGGTTATCACGATTTCCCACATGGGATATATTAAGCGCACGCCGCTCAGCGAGTTCCACGAGCAAGGTAGAGGTGGAGTCGGTGCCAAGGCCGCCCGTCATCGTGACAATGACTTCACGGAATATATTTATCCCGCCACGATGCACAACACACTTCTCTTCTTCACTCAGAAGGGGCGCTGCTACTGGCAAAAGTGCTACGAGATTCCCGAAGGTGACAAGAACGCAAAGGGACGTGCTATCCAAAATATGCTCAACATTGAGCCCGATGATGCCATCAATGCCGTACTGCGCATTAAGAACTTCAATGATAGCGAGTTCATCAACTCCCACTATGTGGTCTTTGCGACAAAGAAGGGTATTATCAAAAAGACCTGTCTTGAGGCCTATTCTCGTCCGCGTACCAATGGCGTAATAGCCATCAACATCAATGAGGGTGACGAGGTGGTAGGCGTACGTCTGACGAATGGTCACAACGAACTGCTTCTGGCTAACCGTAATGGCCGTGCCGTACGTTTTGACGAGAATGATGTTCGTACGATGGGACGTGTCTCTACAGGTGTCATTGGCATGCGACTCGACGGTGGCGATGATGAGGTTGTTGGTATGGTTTGTGTCAATGATCCTAATGTGGAAACCATCATGGTCGTTTCAGAAAACGGCTATGGCAAGCGCTCTGAGGTCGAAGACTATCGCAAGACCGCCCGTGGTGCCAAAGGTGTGAAGACCCTCGCCGTCACGGAGAAGACGGGACGCCTGGTGGCCATCAAGGTTGTCACTGATGAAAACGACCTGATGATCATCAATAAGTCGGGCATTCTTATTCGCCTGAAGGTTGCTGATGTGCGTGTGATGGGCCGCGCTACACAAGGCGTACGCCTTATCAACCTCACCAAAAAGAATGATACGATTGCTTCTGTCTGCAAGGTGACTTCCAGTCAGGAGGAAGATGTGGAAGAGGCAGAGATCGTCGATGAGGAGTTGACTGAAACTATCGATACCCCGCAGATCGAAGCACCTAACGAAGAATAATTCACATTTTTAATTTCAACCAATAATTATCACGCTTATGAAAAAGTTAATGATGATGGCAATGATGCTTGTAGCCAGCGCTACAGCATTTGCCGGTGACAGTGATGCTTTGAAGGCTATCCTCAAGGCAAAGACCTATGCTGATGCAGAAACTCTCCTCAAGGGGTCCATCGATCAGTTGGCATCTCCTCAGGAAAAAGCAAAGGCTTACAATAAACTTGTTGATTTGGCGATGGATCAGTTCACTGCACAAAGCACCATCCAGACTGAGAACCAACTTGCCAAGCAGATGGGTAAGGAAGAGAAGCCTATTGATGAGGCGCTGATGTCAGAGATGGCCTATAATGCTCTTTGCGCAGCCAAACTGTGCGATGAGTTCGATCAGATGCCCAATGAGAAAGGAAAAGTGAATCCGAAGTTCGCCAAGAACAACGCACAGCGTCTGTGGATGGGTCCCCGCAACCAACTCGTAAATGCTGGCCAGGAGGCTCTTTCGGCTAAGGACAATGCCAAGGCACGTAAGTATTGGGAACTTTTCGCCTTGTCAAATGAGTTCCCCTTGTTCAAGGAGTGTGATCGTGAGCCTCAGAAGCCGTATTTCGGTCAGGTAGCCCGCTTCGCCGCTGTGTTTGCATATCAGGACAAGGATATGGAGAAGGCCATGCAACTTGCAGATATTGCCCAGAAGGACCCAGAGGAGTATGAAAATGCGCTCAACCTGAAACTCGAGATTCTTGGCGATGGATTGAAGACTAAGGAAGACTCGCTGAACTATGTCAGCAAACTGAGAGATATTTATGCTGAGCATAAGACAGACGGCGTGATGGAGAAACTCTATAATACGCTGATGGGACTTGAGCAGAAGGAAGAGGCCAACAAGGTGCTTGACGAAGCACTTGCTGCTAATCCCGACAACTTCGTCGCACTGGCTGACAAGGGTCTTGGCTGCATCAACGATAATCCTGCCGAGGCTGCCAAATATCTGAAGCGCGCTGCTGAACTGAAGAGCGACAATGCTGTCATCCAGACCTATGCAGGTACAGCCCTGAGCGTACAGGCACAAAACACGGAGGATGCCGCCGCCAAGAAGGCTCTCTATGAGGAGGCCATCAAATTCTATGATAAGGCTAAGGAACTCGACCCCGACCGTCTGAACAGCAATTGGGGGTACAACCGCTTTAATGCTTATTATAACTATTACGGTCCCGATGCTCCTGAGACGAAGCAGGCCGAGGCTGACAGTAAGTAAGAGTATAAAGCATCATTATTAATTGGAGCCGCATCGACTGGATGCGGCTCTTTTTGTAATTTTCCTAAAAATAGTTTGATTTGTGGATGGAAATGAGTAACTTTGCAGCCGCTACAGTATAATTAAAGGTAAAAGAAAAGATGATATTCAGGACTATCTTAACCATATTTTCCATGATTGTCGTGGCATCGGCAATGGGCCAGCGCAGGCAATTACAGGAGGCACGTGTCATACTAAAGGGGGACAAAGACTACGACAAGGCGGAGAACCTGATGACCGACTTGTTGAAGGACTCGACAAACCTCAACAATCCGAAGATTTACGAGATGTGGCTGTTGGCTGTGGAGAAACAATATGGGCAGTTGAACGAGCAGATGTACAAGAAAGAGTCGGTGGACACTACCAAACTCTTCGACCTGACACGACGTATGTTCACCATCGGTGAGACACTCGATTCCATCGACGTGACACCCGACAAAAAGGGTAGGGTGAACCCTGAGTATCGTAAGGACAACGCTGCCAGGCTGAAACAGTATATGCCGAACCTCTTCTTCGGTGGTGCCTACTATCTCAGGAAGGAAGAACTGCCGACGGCGTATGCGTTCTTTGAGCAATATATTGATTGTGGGCGTCAGCCACTGTTTGAAGGCTATGACCTCATGGGCAAGGACAGTCGCATGGGGGAGACGGCCTACTGGGCTACTTACTGTGGCTATAGGATGAATGATCCCGTGCTGACCCTGCGCTATGCTGCTCTGGCTCGCCGCGATACGAGCAGGTTGGAACGTACCCTTCAAATCACTGCTGAGGCCTGGAAAATGCTGAAAGATCGTGAGATGTATGTCAAGACACTTCGCGAGGGCTTCGAACACTTTCCACAGTCGCCCTATTTCTTCCCCAGACTGATGGACAGTTATGCCGAAAAAGGCTATTATGAGCAGGCATTGTTCTTTGCCGACGAGGCTCTGGCAACTGACAGCACGAACACCCTCTTCTTGTTGGCAAAATCGACAATGCTACTGAACCTGGGGCGCTATGCAGAATGCCTCGACTATAGCAAACGACTGATTGCACAAGATGGGATGGCAGCAGAGGGTTTTTACAATGCAGGTACGGCGTGCCTGAACATTGCACTCCGCATGGATCCGCGTAAGCATAAGAAGCAAATCACGAAAATGTACCAACAGGCGCTTCCTTACATGGAGACCTATCGGAAACTGGCACCCCAGGAAAAACAGAAGTGGGGTGACGCACTTTACCGTATCTACTTCAACCTGAACATGGGAAAACAGTTTGATGAGATTGATAGAATATTAAAGATTAAGCATTAAACATTAAAAATATCTAAAAAGTATTCATCTGTAAACCATAAACTATCGACAATAACCAAAAAATTCCTATCTTTGTAAATTAGAAATTATTATTTATCTAAAACAAACAAAATAGGAATAATATGGCAGACAATGCTCAACTTATTGCTCAGTGCGAGGCACGGGCAAAGGAATGGCTCTCTCCGGCCTTTGACGAGGAGACACGTAAGGAAGTACAGGCAATGCTTGATGCAGAGGATAAGACACCTCTGATTGATGCTTTCTATCAGAATCTGGAATTTGGCACAGGTGGCCTACGTGGTATCATGGGTGCAGGAACGAATCGTATGAACAAATACATCGTCGGTATGGCCACCCAAGGTTTCGCAAACTATATCCTCAAGGCTTTCCCCGGCCGTAAGGATCTCGCTGTCGTTGTGGGCCATGACTGCCGCAACAACGGACGTATGTTCGCAGAGTCTGTAGCAGCCATCTTCTCGGCTAATGGCATCAAGGCTTATCTCTTTGAGAGCCTTCGTCCTACACCAGAGATTTCTTTCGCCATCCGCCAACTCCATGCTCAGGCTGGTGTGAACGTAACCGCTTCTCATAACCCCCGTGAGTACAATGGATACAAGGCCTACTGGGAGGATGGTGCTCAGGTACTGGCTCCACATGATGTTGGAATCATTGAGGAGGTGAACAAGGTCAAGATTGAGGATGTGAAGTTCGAGCCGAACTACGACCTTATTGAGATCATTGGTGGTGAGATGGACTGGGATTACCTGCAGGCTGTGAAGGAGGCTATGGTGGATCAGGATGTCATCCTGCGTCAGAAGGACCTCAATATCGTCTATTCACCAATGCACGGCACGGGCCGCGTTATCATCCCCGAGGCTCTGCGCTCATGGGGCTTCCAGAATATCCACGTGGTGCGTGAACAAATGACTATCGACGGCGACTTCCCAACCGTTGTCAGCCCTAACCCAGAGAACGCAGAGGCTATGACACTGGGTATGAAACTCGGTACAAAACTCAATGCCGACCTCGTGATTGCCTCCGATCCGGATGCCGACCGTCTGGCTATCGTATGCCGCAACAATAAGGGTGAGTGGGAGATCCTCAACGGTAACCAGACCTGCATGATGTTCTGCTGGTATATCATCGCCAACAAGAAGAAATTGGGTCAGTTGAAGGGCAATGAGTTCCTCGTGAAGACTATTGTGACCACCGAGGAAATTGCTGAGATCGCTAAGAAAAACGGTGTGGAACTTCGCGACTGCTATACAGGCTTCAAGTGGATTGCCAACGAGATCCGTATCTCCGAAGGCAAGCAGAAGTACATCGGCGGCGGTGAGGAGAGTTTCGGCTTCTTGCCATTTGATAAGGTTAGGGATAAGGATTCTCCCGCATCAATCTGCCTGATCTGTGAGATAGCCGCATGGGCCAAGGACAATGGTCGTACTCTCTATGACCTGCTGATGGATATCTATGCTGAGTATGGCTTCTCGAAGGAGATGACCATTAACGTTGTGAAGCCCGGTAAGACTGGTGCTGACGAGATCAAGCAGATGATGGTTGACTTCCGCAACAACCCGCCGAAGGAACTGGGTGGTTCAAAGATATGCCTGTGGAAAGACTATCAGACACTCGAGGCAACGAAGGCCGATGGTTCGAAAGAGAAGATCAACATGCCAACGACCTCCAACGTGCTGCAATGGTTCTGTGAGGATGGTACGAAAGTATCTGTCCGTCCTTCAGGTACGGAGCCGAAGATTAAGTTCTATTGCGAGGTGAAGGATCCTACCTTCAAATGTGCAGGTTGCTATGAGCGCTGTACTAATAGTGCCCTGGAGAAGATCGAGGCCATCAAGAAGAGCCTGAACCTCTAAAGAAGCAAGGTCAGAGCAGACCTTTCGTGGATGGCAGTTCGTAGTGATAGATATCACGGCGGACTGCCATTTTCAGTGCCCGTGCGAGTGCCTTGAAGATACCCTCTATCTTGTGGTGCTCGTTCTCACCCTCTGCCTTGATGTTCAGGTTCATGCGGGCAGCGTCGCTGAGACTCTTGAAGAAATGTAAGAACATTTCGGTGGGCATTTCTCCGATTTTCTCACGCTTGAAGGTAGCATCCCAGACGAGCCAGGGACGACCACCGAAGTCGAGACATACGCTGCAGAGACAGTCGTCCATCGGCAAGGAATAGCCATAACGCTCGATACCGCGTTTGTTGCCCAGTGCCTGCAAGAGACACTCGCCAAGTGCGAGTGCCGTATCCTCAATGGTGTGATGCTCATCCACCTCCAGATCACCCTTTGTGTGAATCATGAGGTCCATCATGCCATGTTTCCCTATCTGCTCCAACATGTGGTCGAAGAAACCAAGACCTGTGCTGATATCGCACTTCCCAGTGCCGTCAAGATTGACTTTAATATGGATGTCAGTCTCCTTCGTGGTACGCTTTACCTCTGCCACGCGTTCACCAGCGAAAAGGAGTTCTGCGATTTTGTCCCACGACATACCTTCATCGCTAAGAATCAGTGACTTGCACCCGATGTTTCGAGCAAAGATTCTGTCCGTCTCACGATCACCGATGACGTATGAGTTGGCGATGTCGATATCTGGGTCATTGATGTATTTCTCCACAAGTCCTGTGTTGGGCTTGCGTGTTGGGGCATTATCCTCGGGGAAGTGAGGATCAATGAGGATATCATCAAAGGTGATGCCTTCTCCCTCAAGAGTCTGGAGAATAAAATTATGAACGGGCCAGAAGGTCTCCTCTGGAAACGCATCTGTTCCCAATCCGTCTTGGTTGCTTACCATGACAAACTTAAAGTCCAGTTTCTCGCGGATAAAACTCAAGTTGCGGAACACACCCCTGACGAACTTCAGTTTCTCGAAACTGTCAATCTGCTCGTCGGCTGGTTCTTCGATAAGGGTACCATCACGGTCTATAAATAAGATTCTGTTCATATTTTTGATTATTTATTTTTTTCGCTTTCTTCTTAAACTCTTCCCGTTCCTTCTCCTTTTGTGCGATAGAACCGTGCATCAGGTAGAGAGGGGCAAGGAGTGTAAGCCACACGTAGGCTTGGATAAATCCCGCAATGAGGAAGACAATCACGGTGAGCCATGTCATATAGGCAGGCATCCCATTGGGATCTCCACTGAGGGTTCCTGCCTGGTTGATCCAGTTGGCAGCCATCACGATGAGCATGGGGAGGGTCGTGACGATGGAAAGCGACAAGATAACCAATAGACAAAAAGTCCATACCAGCAACTCTATACCCAGATGATGGAGCCATACGCCACGTCGCTTGCTCACAGTCTTTGAAAGTTGCTCAAAGAACTGTTTCTTCACCAGTCGTCTATAGGCGATGACCAACAGCAGTATGACAGCCACCGCCTCTATGCCGAAAGTAGGCCAGAGCAGTGCAGGGGATACCAATACTGGTAGTGATGCTGCCGTCGCAGAGATGACGGCAAAGAAAAGTGCCACAGGCCATGTGATCTTGAAGATGCGCCTGAAGTGGCTGGTAAACAATTGATAGCCCTCACGGATACAGGCACGTCCACTACGACTTTTCATCAATTGACTTTCTTTCTCTTGTATATCTTTGTTCATTGTTATACATATATTTCGACTGCAAAATTACAAAGTTTTTTCTGTAAATCTGTGATTAGATGGGAAAAAATGACTATTTTTGCAAACGAAACGTAAATATTTAAGATATCTATGGCAACAGTCGATGACAAGAAAGTGATTTTCTCGATGGTGGGAGTGAGCAAGACCATCCAGCAAAACCAGAAACAAGTGCTCAAGAATATCTATCTCAGTTTCTTCTATGGGGCGAAGATAGGCATCATTGGTCTCAACGGTGCGGGTAAATCTACGCTTATGAAGATTATCGCTGGGCTGGATCAGCAGTATCAGGGTAATGTAGTCTGGGCACCTGGCTATACCGTAGGTTATCTGCCCCAGGATCCGCCGCTGAACGAAGAGAAGACGGTAAAGGAGAATGTGATGGAGGGAGTGCAGCATGTGTATGACGCCCTGGCAGAATATGACGAGATCAACGTGAAGTTCGGCCTGCCTGAATACTACGAGGATCCTGACAAGATGGATAAACTGATGACCCGTCAGGCAGAACTTCAGGATATCATCGATGCGACCGATGCCTGGAACATGGACTCCAAACTGGATCGTGCGATGGCTGCCCTCCGTTGCCCACCAGGCGACTGGAGCGTGAAGAACCTCTCTGGTGGTGAGCGCCGTCGCGTGGCACTTTGTCGGCTGTTGCTCCAGAAGCCTGATGTGCTGTTGCTCGATGAGCCTACCAACCACCTTGATGCAGAGAGCATCGACTGGCTCGAACAGCACCTCCAGCAGTATGAGGGAACGGTCATTGCCGTGACCCACGACCGCTACTTCCTCGACGATGTGGCAGAGTGGATTCTCGAACTGGATCGCGGTGAGGGCATCCCCTGGAAGGGCAACTACTCTTCATGGCTCGAACAGAAGTCACAGCGCTTGGCACTGGAAGAGAAACAGGCATCGAAGCGTCGTAAGACCCTGGAGCGTGAGTTGGAGTGGGTGCGCATGGCTCCCAAGGCCCGTCATGCCAAGGGTAAGGCCCGTCTGAATAGTTATGAGACGATGCTTAACGAGGAGCAGAAGCAGAAGGAGGAGAAACTGGAGATCTTCATCCCCAATGGTCCGCGACTGGGTAATAAGGTCATCGAGGCGGTTGGCGTCGCCAAGAGTTTCCCAGAGAAGGTGCTCTTCAACAACCTCAACTTCAACCTGCCACCTAATGGCATCGTGGGTGTCATTGGTCCCAATGGTGCAGGTAAGACCACGCTCTTCCGCCTTATCATGGGTTTGGAGAAGGCAGATGCCGGAACCTTTGAGGTGGGTGATACAGTGAAGATCTCATACGTGGATCAGCAGCATAAGGACATCGACCCTGACAAGAGCGTCTATCAGGTGATCAGTGGAGGCAATGAGACCATCCGCATGGGAGGTCGCGATATCAATGTTCGCGCCTATCTCTCGCGCTTCAATTTCAGTGGCGCTGACCAGGAGAAGAAGTGCGGCGTGCTCTCTGGTGGTGAGCGCAATCGTCTCCAACTCGCCCTTGCCCTGAAGCAAGAGGGTAATGTGCTGCTTCTCGACGAGCCTACCAACGATATCGACGTCAACACTCTGCGTGCCTTGGAAGAAGGTCTGGAGGCGTTTGCGGGCTGTGCCGTCGTCATCAGTCACGATCGTTGGTTCCTCGATCGTATCTGTACGCATATCCTCGCTTTCGAGGGGGCTGACCGTTCCTCTGGCGCACCAGAGGGTAGCGTCTTCTTCTTCGAGGGCAACTATTCCGAATATGAAACTAATAAAGCACAGCGCCTGGGTCTCGAAGAGCCCAAGCGCGCACGTTATCGTAAATTAATGGAGGAATGACAATATGGACTGGTTACACATCGCAGCCGTTGTGATCCTGGTGGTCATCGGCATCTTTATCTTTCGGAGCAAGAAAAACTAAGGCATCTTTGGATGCCCCGTTAAAACTGGCGGAGGGCAGCGATCAGTTCGCTGTTCTCCGTCTTTGTTCCTATCGTGATGCGGAGACAGTTCTTGCAGAGTTGTACCCTGTTGCGATTCCTCACGATGATTCCCTTATCCACCAGATAGTTGTAGATGGTGGTGGCATCCGTCATCTTGGCGAGGAAGAAGTTGGCATCCGTAGGATACACCTTCTCGCAGATTGGCAGCATGGCGAAGGCATCCATCATCCTGGTGCGCTCCTGCAACAGTATCTTCACCCAGTTATCCACCTCGTAGGGATCCTTCAGGGCTTCGAGGGCCTGTTGCTGTGTCAACAGGTTCACGTTGTATGGATATTTCACCTTATTAAATATGGTGATGATCTCTTTCGAGGCGAAGGCCATTCCCAGGCGGATGGCTGCACAGCCCCATGCCTTCGACATCGTGTTAAGCACGATGAGGTTGGGATACTTCGCCAGTTCTGTGCGCAGGGGCTTCTGTGAGGAAAAGTCGCTATAGGCCTCATCCACGATGACGAGCCCCTCAAAGCCCTCAATCACCTTCACCACCTCCTCACGATTCAGACAGTTGCCCGTGGGGTTGTTGGGCGTACATAGCCAGATGATCTTCGTATGCTGGTCTGTGGCAGCGAGCAGTTGCTCGGCAGTGATCTGGTAGTGCTCGTCGAGCAAGACGGTACGGTATTCCGTATCATTGATGTCAGCGCACACCTTATACATGCCGTATGTAGGTTCGATGGCCACGACATTATCCACGCCAGGCTGACAGAAGCAGCGGTAGGGCAGGTCGATGGCCTCGTCGCTGCCATTGCCCAGGAAGATCATCTCCGCAGGTACACCCTTCACCTTCGAGATGGCCTCCTTCAGTTCCAACTGCAGGGGATCGGGATAGCGGTTGAAGGGCTGGTTGTAGGGATTCTCGTTAGCATCGAGAAACACCCGTGCCTCCCTGCCGGCATACTCGTTGCGAGCACTGCTGTAAGGTGCCAGATTCCAAATATTCTTCCTGCAAAGTCGCTCCAGACTAATCATAATTATTAATTCCTAATTCTTATTCTTAATTGCATTCAGACGCACGCTCATGGCATTCTTGTGCGCTTCGAGTTGTTCGGCCTCTGCCATCAGTTCTACGGCATGGCCAATGCTGCGGATGCCATCAGCCGTCAGATGCTGGAAGGTCACCTTACGACAGTAACTGTCGAGGTTCACCCCACTATAGGCCGTCGCATAACCATGGGTAGGCAGGGTATGGTTCGTACCACTGGCATAGTCACCCGCACTCTCACAGGCAAACTCACCCAGGAACACACTACCTGCGTTCACCACCTTCTTGGCCAGTTTCTCGTAGTCTGCCGTCTGCAGGATGAGGTGCTCTGGTGCGTAGGCGTTCGAGAGGTCGATAGCCTCATTCATGTCCTTCACCAGCACCATGCGGCTGTTCTCCAGCGCCTTGGCGGCAATCTCCTTTCGCGGCAGGAGGTCGAGTTGACGGTTCACCTCTGCCTGTACGTCGAGGATCACCTGCTCTGAGGTAGTGATGAGTAGCACCTGCGAATCGACGCCGTGCTCCGCCTGCGACAGCAGGTCGGCAGCCACGAACTCGATGTTAGCGTGGTCGTCGGCAATCACACAGACCTCCGAAGGTCCTGCGGGCATGTCGATGGCCACGTCGTGCAGACTTACCTGTTGCTTGGCAGCCATCACATACTGGTTGCCTGGTCCGAAGATCTTATACACCTTGGGCACAGTCTCCGTGCCGTATGCCATGGCACCGATGGCCTGCACGCCACCAGCCTTGAATATCTTATTGACGCCAGCGATGCGCGCTGCCACGAGGATGGCGGGGTTCACCTTGCCTTGGCGGTCAGGAGGCGTACAGAGCACGATCTCCCCGCAGCCCGCAATCTTGGCGGGAGTGGCGAGCATCAGCACGGTAGAGAAGAGTGGGGCGGTACCACCAGGGATATAGAGACCCACCTTCTCGATGGGCACGCTCTTCTGCCAGCATACCACACCAGGCTGTGTCTCCACCTTCTTGCCCTTGAACTGCTGCGACTCGTGGAAGGCATGGATGTTATAGTGGGCGAGTTGGATGGCTGCCTTCAGTTCGGCACTCACCAGTCGCTCTGCCTCCTCCATCTCCTCCTCAGAGACCTCGAGGGTGGGCAGGTCCACATGGTCGAACTTCAGTTCGTAGCCCTTCACGGCATCGTCGCCACGCTTCCTGACGTCAGCCAGCACGGCGGCCACGGTGTCGTTCAGTTGCGACACGTCGAGATGCGGGCGCTCCACGATCTCGCTCCATTTCTCTTGCTGCGGATATCGGATTATATTCATAGGATCATCTTCTCAATTGGTGTCACGAGGATGCCCTGGGCACCCATGTCCTTCAGTTTGCCGATAATCTCCCAGAACTGCTTCTGGTCGAGCACGGTGTGCACGGAGCACCACTCCTCGTCAGCCAGGGGGATGATGGTGGGGCTCTTCAGACCAGGCAGCACGTCGATAATCTCCTGCAGACGGGCCTTGGGGGCATTCATGCGTACATATTTCTTATCCTCGGCATTCTTCACGGCCTTGAAGCGGAAGAGCATCTCGTCGAGGATGGCGCGCTTCTCGGCAGAGAGTTGCTTGTTGCCGATGAGCAGGGCCTCGCTCTGCATCACCACCTCTACCTCGCGCAGATTATTGCTCACGAGCGTCGAACCGCTGCTCACGATGTCGAAGATACCGTCAGCCAGTCCAATGCCCGGACTGATCTCCACGGAGCCTGTGATCACGTGGATCTCAGCGTGGATACCATGCTTATCGAGGAACTGCTTCAGGATGCCAGGGTAACTCGTGGCAATCTTCTTGCCATTGAACCACTCTACGCCCTGATAGTCTATCTCTTTGGGGATGGCCAGCGACAGGCGGCACTTCGAGAAGCCCAGACGGGACACGATGTCGGCATCCTCATCCTTCTCAACAAACTCGTTCTCGCCCACCACACCGATGTCTGCCACACCACTGGCCACGCTCTGTGGAATATCGTCATCGCGGAGGTAGAGCACCTCCAGGGGGAAGTTGGACGACTGCACAAGCAAGGTGCGCTTCGATGCGCTCACCTTGATGTCGGCTTCAGCCAGAAGGTTCATGGTGTCATCAAACAGACGTCCTTTGGATTGTACTGCAATACGTAACATATCGTTAAAGTCTTATTAAAATGCGTGCAAATTTACTCAAAAATGTCCGATTATGCAAGAAAATCACTACTTTTGCAGCGATTTTACAAAGTTTCTTGACCCAGTGCAACGGAATTTGAATATTTTTGCGGTTTTACTGTCAGTTTTGCTGCTCGTCTCCTGTAACAGAAAGCAGGAACGGGTGGTCACACCCTACGGATCCGTGCTCGACTCCGTTGTTGTCGAGGATGATATTGACTTGGCTGAGATTCAGACCAACGGTGAACTGATCATCGCCACCTTCAACGGCCCTGAGACCTATTACGAATATCATGGGCGCTCGCTGGGTACGCAGTTCCTGATCTGCCAGCACTTTGCCGATTCCCTGGGAGTGCGCCTCCGGGTGGATGTCTGTCGCGACTCTGCGGAGATGGTGCGCAAACTACAGGAGGGCGAGGTGGATATGGTGGCCTGGCAGACGCCTGGCAGGATCGTTGTGGGCGAGACGAAGCCAGAACTGGCTGAGGAGTTTAAGACGTGGTATCGCCCCTCGCTTATCGACAAGGTGAAGCAGGAGGAGACGGCCCTGCTCACCATCAAGAAGGTGCGACGCCGTATCTTCTCGCCCATGCTCGACAGGAGCAAGGGCATCATCTCGCAATACGACCAACTCTTCATGCAGTATAGTCGTGACGTACGCTGGGACTGGCGCCTGATGGCTGCCCAGTGCTATCAGGAATCGACGTTCGACCCCAAGGCGGTATCGTTTGCTGGGGCCAAGGGACTGATGCAGATTATGCCTGGTACGGCGGACCATCTGGGGGTGCCTCGCAGCAGACTCTATGAGCCAGAGACGAACATCGCCGCTGCTGCCAAACTCATTGCAGAACTCACACGGGCCTTCTCCGACATCCGCGACAACTACGAGCGCACGAACTTCGTGCTGGCAAGTTATAATGGCGGCTCTTTCCATATCCGTGACGCGATGGCACTTGCCAAGCGCGACGGACGGAATCCCCATCGCTGGGGCGAGGTGGCACCCTATGTGCTGAAACTCGCTACGCCCCAGTATTACAACGATCCGCTGGTGAAGTACGGCTATATGCGTGGCTCCGAGACGGTCGATTATGTGCAGAAGATCCGTGAGCGCCATGCGAGTTATCAGGGGGTGAAGTCACCCCATATTGGATTCCACCCCAGTCAGCCCCGCAAGGCCGATAAGCGCAAGAATAAATATGATCTGTAATTCCCCTCCTCCTGAGAGGAGGGACAAGGGTGGAGGAGATTACCTTGTGTAGAAGTCGATGAGTTTGATCAGAGCCTCCTTGCACACCAGACAGAACTCTGGTTCCTCATTGGTGCGCATGCGACAGTTGTCAAACCCACGCCACACTCCTTTTGACAGATAGCCGCCGCCCTCCACGAGACCAGCCTTGCCCTGCTTCACCAGCGACTCCCACTTGCTGGCGAAGTCGTGCTTGGTCGTCAGGTTGGGCTCCCAGGGCTCCGTGTCAGCGAAGTACATGGGATCATCGTTGCCGTATGGGTACTCGTCGCCCAGACCACCAAAGGAGTGTCCGAACTCGTGCACCACCACTGGTCGGAACTGAGATCCGTGGGCGTATGTCAGGTTGTAGGAGTTGTAGATGCCGCCGCCACCGTAATGGTCTGTGTTCACGAGGATGATGATATGCTCGTAGGGCGTGCCTGCCAGCACGTCGTGGAGTTTCTTCAGGTGGAGCGTCGTCAGATAGCGGTCGCTGTAGAAGGTGTCGAAGTGCGAGCCCAGCACCGTGTTCTTCCAGATGCCCTTGGCAGGCCAACTCGTGCCACTCTCCTCTGAGGGCGACATCACGGCCACCATGTTGAATCTGTCCTGCATCTGCTTAAACGGCTCATGGGCAAAGAGCGACTCCATCGCGATCTTACAGTCTTCGAGGAAGGTGCCCATCTCGTGCTGCTGATAGCCCTCAGCCACGTAGGCCACATGGATGCAGCGGCTGGTGTCAGCGGCCTGTTGCAAGGTGACGTATGGAGTCACGAGCCTGTCGCCAGCCTGACGGATGAGGATGTCCTTGGGATCCACACTGTGGGTCATCGTGGCGTTCACCTGATCGTGGTAGTCGCGCAGTTCGACGGTGATTTCCACGGGTTGCTTGGGGAAGGGCATGAGGAAGACGTTCTCGAACGATTTCCTGGTGTGCTTGGCCTCCTCCGTGGCGAGCCATTCTTGGAAGAGGGTGGAGAAGGAGTGGCGATAGACTACCTGTCCGTCCTGTCTGGAGCGCACGATGATCTGTCCGTTGCCCTTCAGGGGCACCTCGGAGAGTCGCTCATGCCTGCCATACCAGCGTGGCAGCACCACCAGTTCATCCACATAGAGGTCCTGGTGCTCGTAGTCGCCAGAGAAGGTGTAGTCCAGCCTCAGGGTACGATCCTCGAAATAATCCTCAAAACGCTGTGCCGATGCTGTGCCGATGGTCAGCAGCATAGCGGCGAATATCAATGTTCTCTTCATATTTACTTTGTTATTATAAAAATAGGTATCTTCACAATTCTGGTAATAGTTTCTTCACATAGTCGCGCTCCCAGTCGCGCAGATGATAGCGGGTGCCGTCGTGCTCGAGCAGGTCGATGTCGATGGTCACGATGCCACTCCCGTCGTGCTTCCTGTCCAGTTGGCGCTCGACCTCCTTCAGCATGGCATTCAGTTTCTCCACCTCCAGCGTCGTAACACCCGTCGCCAGTTGGTTGAGGTACATCTTCCCCTCCTGAGCGGTAGGGGTTAGGGATGGTCTGGTCCCCCCAACAGGTTCCGTCCAGTGCTCGCTGGTGAAGTGCAAGTCACCCAACACCCCTTGCAGTCGCCTGCGCGCCTCCTCCATATAGTGCTCCTGCTGCCAGTTCGATGCCAGACAGAGCATCACGCGATGTTCATCCTTCTTCATACAGCATGCAAAGATACAACAAATCTCCCAAAAACTGCAAATTTAAATACACGAATACTTTCTTTTTATGTTGCCTATCCTGCACTTGACCTGAAAATCAACTGGTTAGGCATCTTATCTTGCACTGTATCCTGCACCCTTTCCTGTACCCCCAATGAGTGTTCCAAGATTTCTCCAAGGTTTGGTACAGTGTGTACCAAGGCTTGAAACACACTGTACCAAAGCCTGGGACAAATCTTGGAACACCCCGTCTGTTGAAAGTGCTGGATACGTGCAGGATAGGGTGCAGGATAATCACTGTAACCTGCTGAATATCAAGGCAAGTGCAAGATAAGTAGGATAAAATAGCCAGAAACCGTTCAGGGCCCGCATCCCTGCGAGCCCTGAACGAACATTACTAACCAATAACTAAAAACAAAACAATATGAAAAAACAAACTAACTCATTTCTTTTAACTGATGCAAAGGTAAGGCTATTTTCGTCCCGTTCCAAGAAATCATGCATAAACTTCCCTCACTTGTTGCGACATCCGCCGACATCTGCGACAAAACCTATTCGCCACTCCAAAAGTTGTCGCAAAAACAATAAAAACAGTTTGGATCAGGCGTGGAAGTATTGATAGGAATCGATAAAGAATAATTTAATTAGAATAATAATTTTTACCAACTAAGGTTAAGATGGTGATTTAATTTCAAATCTGCTCATAATTTCATTACCTTTGTGGCATTATTGACACTTAAAACATGGCACAAAGAAATGTAATTTTGCTTATAAAAGATGAACGCTACGAGTTTTTCGGCTCGCCGGCCTCTCTTTTTGATAAATATTCGGCTAATGACCTTGCAATTTCCCAACAAGGGCTGAACAATTATTTCTCCAAACTTCCAGAGGGTGCTGAGCAGGTCTATAAAAATAGAATTTGCGAAATCCGCAAAGGTTGTATTTATGTGAAACCAACTACCAGAGGTAGAAAAAAGGATGGCAACACTATCTCATAGTTTTGTTGAACAAGAATAAATAATGCGCGTAGTATCTTTCTTTGCTGGCTGTGGAGGGCTAGACCTGGGATTTGAACAGGCTGGTTTTCAAGTTGTATGGGCAAATGAGTTCGACACGACAGTGCGTGATACATATCTAAAGAATCATCCAAATACCAAATTTGTATTAGCGGATATTAATGCAATTTCATCAGAGGCTATACCTGATTGTGATGGGTTTATTGGTGGTCCTCCTTGTCAGTCGTGGAGTGTCGCTGGCAAGCGCAGAGGTCTCAACGATGAGCGTGGCAAATTGTTCCTGACATATATAGGGTTGATTGAAGCCAAAAGGCCAAAGTTCTTTGTTATCGAAAATGTCAAGGGGATATTGGATGATCAGTTTAAGGATGTATTTGAAGATTTCATTTTCCGTTTGGATTCTGCGGGGTACGATGTTAAATGGGAATTGCTAGATGCCGTTAATTACAGGGTACCTCAGAATCGAGAACGAGTTTTCATCATAGGTTTTAGGAAAGACTTGCATATCTGTTATGAATTCCCTATGTCAACGTGTCATGAACCAATAACTTTGAACAAGGCGTTAGGGGATATCCAAGAAAAACCTACACGATATGGTGACAAGGATTCTGTGAAGAGTAACACTTTGCGTCCCAATCATGATGTGCTGACTTCTGAGTTTGGTCCTTTTTATTATCGCGGGAATCGTCGTAGAGGGTGGAATCAACCATCGTTTACCATTCATGCCACTGCAGATAATATTCCTCTTCATCCTTCATCACCTAAAATGATGTTCTTTGGTCATGAGAACTGGAATTTCCAACAAGATAAGATAAATGAATATAGAAGACTGAGTGTCAGAGAATGCGCTAGGATTCAGACTTTTCCTGATAGTTTCATTTTCGATTGCGATAATATCAAGGCTGCGTATAAAATGATAGGGAATGCAGTTCCTCCTCGTATGGCGTACGTTCTTGCTAGATCAATATATGCTGCTATGGAGAATGTGCAAGAAGTAAAGCGTGAAGTGCATTTTTCAAATCGCCTTGGTTTAAGTGTCCTTGTTGGTTATTATAAAAATGAAGAGCAGTACAACTACGTTCTTAAGAACAGACTTTATTATGTTCGTTCAGATGGTAGAAAAGGTTCTATATTTAAACAAGACTGTGCAATGACTCCTAGATATTTGCTTTTGTATCATGGGGATAAAGCGGAAATATATGAACTTGATGCTGAAGAGCCTGTACTTGCCAGTGGAGCCTTTCTTAGAACGTTGGGCTTCGATAGTGCTGGAGAAATGTACTTATGCTTTAACTTAAAAGACAGCAAAGGCTGTACTATTGAAGAACTGGGTGGTAATATGGGCCATCCAAATTATGATAAAAACAATTATGCTCCATATTTTACAACATTGGAGAAAATAATATGCAAAACTAATTAAGTATGGAATCAGTATATAGATGAATAATTTCACTTTTATAGATTTATTTTGTGGTATAGGGGGATTCCATCAGGCAATGACAGGACTTGGTGGCACTTGCTTATATGCATGTGATATTGATACCGATTGCCGTAAAACTTATGAAATTAATTATGGGATAAAACCAGATGGTGATATAACTAAGGTTGATGCGAAAGATATTCCATCCCATGATGTTTTATGTGCAGGATTCCCGTGTCAGGCTTTTTCTAAGGCTGGTAACCGCCTTGGCTTTAAAGATAAAACAAAGGGAACGCTGTTTTTTGATATAATGAGGATATTGGAATATCACCATCCAAAATACGCATTATTAGAGAATGTCAGAAATCTGGCAAGTCATGATCATGGTAATACATGGAAAGTGATTCATGATTCCTTGGATGATGCAGGATATAATGTCATAGATGAACCAGTTATTTTTAGTCCGCATTATATTGGCGTGCCACAACATCGAGAACGTGTATTCATAATGTGTGTTAGAAAAGATATAGGATCACTGCCACCATTTTATTTTAATATTAGTAGAATACCTCAGTGCAGTATTGATGATATACTTCTAGATGATGAACAAATTGAAGATTTGGATCGCTATAAACTAAGAGATGACCAGATAGAATGGATTGATTTGTGGAATGAATTTATACAGAACATCAAATGTGACAAATTACCAGGCTTTCCAGTTTGGGCAGATTCGTTATGTTCTTTGGAAGATAATCATCTTGTTAAAGACTGGGAGGACCTTCCCAAATGGATGCAGAATTTTATCATAAAGAATAATGAATTGTGGAAAGATAATAAAGAATTTATAGCAGACTGGTTGCCTAGGGCTCAAAAGAATAAGAATTTTTTTGGGTCAAAGGCAAAGTTTGAATGGCAGGCAGGAGAAACAAAATCGCCTAATGTCTGGGAGCATATTATGCAAATCCGACCTTCTGGTCTTCGTGTAAAACCAGGAACATATTTTCCTGCTTTAGTGGCGATAACCCAGACCTCAATAGTTGGAAAAAGGAAAAGGTTCTTGACACCAAGAGAGTGTGCAAGACTTCAGAGTTTCCCTGATACCTTCCAATATGATGCGAAAAATGCCCAGGCTTATAAACAGTTTGGTAATAGCATTAATGTTGCATTGGTTAAACTCTTTGCAAGATATATGTTTGGAGATAAGGAGGTTCAACATCTGTATTCAAAAGAGGTACAATTCCCTCCAGACAGAAGGCAGTTAGAATTAGATTTGTTTAATGATAATTAGAATGAGCATCGCGAAAGCGGTGCTTTTTTGTGATACTTATTGTAGGTTTATGGAACGAACGGAATTAGTAGAATTAGGTCGAGTTATTAAGTCCAAAAGGGAACTTAAAGGCTTAACACAGATTGAATTAGCAATGAAATCTGGTGTTGACAGGAATTATGTGGGCATGCTTGAAAGAGGAGAAAGAAATCCTTCTTATCTTTCTTTGTTGAAAATAGCGAAAGGTTTAGGAATTCCAGTATTCAATTTAATAAAACCGTAATTATATGATTAATACTACTACCCTAAGTGAAATAGAGAAAAACATCAATACTGGTGTTGAATATGAAATTGCGCTCTTTGCAAAACTAATAGAAAAGAATAACGCAGACTATCCTAAGGTTATAAACTCAATACAAAAGCGTCATGATAGTTCAAAAGTGATGCAAATAATGGGTCAAACTGACATACAAATAATATTGAATGAATTGAAAAAGAAGAACTTGACTCTAAAGGATGCAACATTTGAAACTCAGAATGATGAAATCGGCCCTGCAGACATCGTAATGGTGGTTGAAGATTCTGGCAACAAACAATCTAGGATAGGTCTGTCTGTTAAATATTCCAATACATGTACATTAAATGTAACAGGGAAAAACTTCATTACAGAATCTCAGATAAGTAATTTGAGGAGCCAATTACCTTCATATACTAAAAAATATATCGAGGAAATGACAAATCAATATGGTGACGTTGATAATTGGTTCAGAAAGAGGAAACCTAGTAAAACAACAGATGCATTCATTGATATGATAAGGGATGCCGTTATTGAGAATTGGCCTAATGTAAAAAATAAGGAGCAGTTGCTGAGCGAATTGTTTCACAACGATTCACCCATTCCATTTTGGGTAGTTACTTATGTGAAGAAAGGATATGTATTAAAAACAGTTCCTCAGACAATAGATGTATCAAAGGCTAAAGATGTGACAGTTAGAAAATTTCAAACATCCTATGTGGCTTTCTATCTTGAAAATAGAATGGTAGGTCACATGCAAGTCAAGTTTAATAATGGCTTTGTTGAAAAATGCAAGAAAAAGAATCCGGATATCACATATCAAGGTGTGGAGATGTCTTATGGTCAGCCCTTCTCATCTTGGAATTTTAGTGTAGAAAAATAAAGAGTTGTGATTATGTTAAAAGAATTGTTTGCGAAGAATCCTTATATCATTATCAATACTGATATTGATGGTATCTTGAGTGGAATCTTATTGTGTAAGTATTGTAATTGCAGAATAGTTGGTTTCACAAATAGTAAAGATTCTGTTTGGTTGGCTGACGGTTTTGACGATCTCTACAAATACGTTTATATAGATATGTTTGTCATAAATGATGAGGCAACATGTATAGATCAACATATTGTCGCAGTTAATGATTCTCACATGAAGAGTATTATTAAGTTGGGAAACAAATACAGTCCCCAAAGTGATGATAGTAAGAATCTGAGGGTTTTCAGTTCTAAGGGCTTTAAATATAAGTACCCATTTGGAACAGTACAATATCTCATAGCACAATTAGAGAGTGAGGGCGTAATTATTTCTCTGCCAGACTTAAATATATCAGTTCCAAATTCTAAGATTAAAATAGGTGATTTGTTGCATAGGGCTGATGATGCAATGAAAACATCTTTGTATGCGTATAAAAGTAATGCAGACTTCTGGTGGAAATGGCTTGATGAGAAAGCGCCGAATGGAAGTATTAAGAAACTGAAAGAATACTTGGATAAAATGGAATTCTCATCTGATGCTATTGTCAATGCCGATGGAAAGAAACATAAGATAAAAGAGTTTTTAGATCAAAGAAAAAAGATTGTTGAGGATATCAAAGTAAAGACAAAGAGTTATTTTAAGAAGCAGTTCCAATGTAAATCAAGTGACGGAGGATTTAATAATATTGTAGATGAACATAATATTATTCTTCCCAATATAGAGCAGTACATTAAGTCGGTTGCTCTTTTGTTTGGAATTGAGGATTTGATCATTCCTAATCATTATACTATTCATAAAGGTAAAGTTTGTAGAACGCGTTGGCTTGATATCTTTGAAAGTGATTTCTTAAAAGATTATACAATATGTGGTCATAAAGTTTTTTCTTATGCCTTTATCTATGGTCCAGATAATGATGGACAAACAAACTTTAGTTTTACTATAGATATGAAATAATTTGATGTCAAAACTCTCTCCAGAACAGCGGCATAAGAACATGGCGGCAATCCGATCGAAGGATACGAAGCCAGAGATGATCGTGCGCAAGGGACTGTGGAGTAGGGGATTCCGCTATCGGCTGAACTCGCCACGATTGCCTGGGCATCCTGACTTGGTGCTGAGGAAATACAGGACGTGCATCTTCGTGAATGGGTGCTTCTGGCATGGGCACCACATACAATGCACCATTCATAATGCACGATTCACAATCGAGAATGACTCGGAGTGCTGCAAGATTCCCCGTACGAATAGGGAGTTCTGGGTGGCGAAGATTCACAGGAACCAGCAGCGGGATATTGAGGAACAGAAGCAATTGGCGGAGATGGGGTGGCACTGTATCACGGTGTGGGAGTGTGAGTTGAAACCATCGATGCGAGAGCGAACTCTCAAATCGCTGGCGTTCACGCTGAATAAGATATGGCTGGAAGAGCATGCTGTGGTTGGAAAGCCGTATCCCACAATCGAGGAAGAGGACCGTATGCCAATGGCAGCAGAAGAAAGGGAAAGACGATGAAACAGATAGAGGTGGTTGCAGCGATTATCCATGATGGGCAGGGACGGGTGTTTGCCACTCAACGTGGGTATGGGGATATGAAGGACGGATGGGAGTTTCCTGGGGGGAAGATGGAACCTGGGGAAACGCCTGAGGAAGCCCTGCGACGCGAGATATGGGAAGAACTGGAAACAAGGATCGTCGTGGAGCGGTTCATGCAGACGGTGGAGTGGGACTATCCCGCTTCGACGTCTGGGCACGAAGCCTTTCACCTGACGATGCACTGCTACTGGTGCCACGTAGAGAGTGGACATCTGACTCTGAAGGAGCATGAGGCTGCAAGATGGCTCGCCAAAGGGCAACTCGACAGCGTGGATTGGCTGCCTGCGGACAGGGTGGTAATTCATCAACTAAAAAACAAATTGGCATGACGGAAATGCTACAGATGATTACGCTTTACATGATTATAGGTGGGGCTGTGGGCTATGCGTCGTGGCGCATCTACCAGACCTTCCGTCGAGCCAATGACCCTTGTTACGGGTGTGGAGGCTGTGCACTGAAAGACATCAGAAAGGCTGCCAAAAGGAAAAAAGAGGATTGTTGGCACAAAAAATAGAAAAAATATTTGGCAGTGTCGAATAATATTGCTACCTTTGCACCCGCATTCAAGATTGGTGCCTTGGATGAGTGGCTTAGTCAACGGTCTGCAAAACCGTCTACGGCGGTTCGAATCCGCCAGGCACCTCGCAGAGAAATTCGGAAACCTCGATAAACAAAGGGCTTCCGAATTTTCTTTTTACTCGGATTGTAAGAATTGTAGCGCATTTGTAGCGCATGATAAAAGCAGGTGTCAAGCCACAACCTGAAACACCTGCTTCCGTTACCTAGAACAGATCTGCTTGCCTCACGGCTAAGTTCCATTCATTAATTCATTCAAAGCGAATCCCGATATAAAAGTCCGACGTGACGCGCACGTTCTGGCTGTCACGGTTCGCCTTCCTGATATGTGGGCGAACTGCTGCTGTTCCCGATGCTGCAGTACGGGTTCCGCGCCCTGGAACTGGGCTACCCACTACGTCATCTTCCCCGACGGGCGCATCTGCCAGATGCTCGACGAGAGCGGGGTGGCCAACGGAGTCTATGGCTACAAACAGGACAGCGTACACGTCGCCTGGGTCGGAGGCATCGCATACAGGGAATACCAGGACGACGGCGTTATCCGTACGGACAGGACGAAACTGGTATCCGTTGACAACCGCACCGACGCGCAAAAGGTCGCGCTCTTCGACCTGCTGCGCGACACCGTCTATCGCTCGAGTGTCGATTCCGTCCGGGTACCCTATCCCGTCGAGAAGAAACTTACACGCTGGCAGCAGGCGTGTATCGACTACGGCAAGGTCATGATGGGAGCCACCGTCCTGCTGGTCCTGTTCATCATCGCGTGGATAGCAAGACGACTCAGGAATTCTTCATGATGGTATAAAGGCGTTTATAGCAGCATTGTTTTAGGTTAGTAGTAATATTTATAGTTTTAGTTTTTAGTTTATTGGTAAATGAGAAATCGGCCCATCCGTGAGGACAGGCCGATTTTCCGTCTATGGGAAGGATTCTATTCTATTTCACTGACAGCCCTGAGCATCCGGCTGCGGTTGGAGTCGATCAACTTCATGATGAAATAGGTCACTGGCTGTCTTAACAGCATTTTCATACCCATACCAGTCTTATCAATGCTACAACTGCTCCCAAATTATTTACCTCCTTCCCTAATTAATCGGTAATCCTTATAAGCCTGTCACCAATGGCCTGCTCAATGCGGGCGATGGTCGAGGTTGTAAAGTTGTGACGGCCCGTAAGCCACTTCGACACCTCAGAGTCACGCTTGCCCAGCCTGCGGGCAAGCTCATGCTGCGTTATGCCCTTCTCCTTCAAGATGGCATCCAGTCTTTCCGCTATACCATACGACAATTCGAACTCTGCCCTCTGTTCCTGCGGAATAGCGGAAAGACAATGTCTGAAAAGTTCGTTCGTTACCATAGCCTTGTTACTTTATATTGTAAATGTCGCACTCTCAATGTCGGTGATCATGTTCTTTTCTATCCTTACCGTTCCATTCCTCTGGGCCTCAGCCAGTGCCTTGTCAAATGACTGCAGATCTATCACATATCCCAACAGTTTGGGATCTTCCTCATAAGATCTTGTCGTCTTAACGCCACCGTTGCCCAGAATCAGAATCTGGTCGGATATCCTCAGGCAGTAAAGTCTCAACTGACGCGAGTCGATGGCAAGGGCAGCCACGTTGTCACTCATCTTCCCCTCCACACGGAAAAGCCGTTCAAGAGCACCCTTGGCAATAATCTTCTCCAGCGCAAGCAGGATGATGCTGAAGTCACGGTTGTACTTTCCGTTATCCCTGAATGTGGTGAGGAATTTCTCAAACTCGCTCTCTTCACTGTCGCTGAAGCATATCGAATAGAGACATACATTGTCGCTCTGTTCTATGGTCTTAAGTGTAACTCCTTTCTTCATATTGGTTTGTTGATAAGTTCGATGGCATTTTAGTTATCGCGATGCAAAGATAGGAAAATAATCCTAAACATCTTTACTTTTAAGTGAAAATATGTCGATATTTAACTTTTTTCTCCAAAATCAGAACGATTTCCGAACTTTTCCCGATAAAAACAGACTATTCCTTGCAAGTTCATGAAGAATTTGCTACCAAAGTTCCATCTCTGCATCGTCCAGTTCGTTGCCAGCATCCATCAAATCGATTTCGGCATCATCCAGCATCGTCTTGTCACGCAGCATTCTTGCATCCTCAATATTCATCTGAGCCGTTCTGATCTTGTCCCTGACATCATCTATAGACAGTTGGGCATTTTGATGTTATCTTCAAGTTCCAGGATTCTTTCCTGAGCCTCTTCGAGGGCGTCGCGTAATTCGTCAACGTCATCCATGTCATCTGGAACAACATACACCGTCTTGCTGACAGTTCTTACCATACCCTTCCCGTTTGTAGGCTCGGTTTCAACGGGCTTACTTACAAGTCTTGAACGTTTTGCTTCAGATTTGTCTGCTGAAATATTCTCGTTGTTCCTTGTCTTTGCACATGAAAACAGGCAAAGAACAGTTAATATCAAAGGGTTTCCGAATTTTCTTTTTGTATCAGATCTTCGAGAGTTTGCGGAGGAGCACCTTGTTGATGACCTGAATCCTGTGTCCAGTCTTTCCAATGTCCTCTCGTACATTATTAATATTATTGAAGAAGTCGCTAAAAGCATTCAACAGGAAGTTGGGTTGCCCATTATCTTCTGTCATCTCTGGGTTGGTCACGATATTGATGCCCTGATGCTCTATGTGCACATCGATATTCTCGCCCGTCATAATGGGGTCGCCGTCGTAATGGATGGCTCCTGGATTACTGCGATGGATATGCAGGCTCTTGGTGCGGAAGGTCTTGATTTTCGAGTTGTTGGTGAGCGTCTTCATGAAGAGGTCTGCCGCTATCTGTGGAGCATCAAGGGCATCGAAGGGCTCCATGATGATCACATCCATCTCGCCATCCTTCATGGTGGCGCCAGGGGCGATGTAGGCATTGTTGCCATACTGCGACGCATTGGCACAGGCAATCAGAAAGGCCTTGTATTTCTTAGCGCCTGTCTCGTCTTCCACTTCGTAGGTCTCTGGCTGGTACTTCAGACCTTCTTTCAGTACGTTCTCCACGTAGGTGATGGGACCACGCTTGCCTGCCTCTGCAAACTTCAGGGAGATAAAGGCGTCGAAGCCCATGCCACAGGTGCAGAAGAAGGGCAGATCGTTGATGACTCCGTAGTCGAAAGACTCAATCTTGCAAGTATTGATGATATGAATGGCTTTTTTGACATCCATGGGGATGCAGAGGTGGCGGGCCAGACCATTGCCAGAACCACAGGGGATGATGCCAAGTGCCGTCTGGGTATGTATCAGTGAACGTGCCACCTCATTGACGGTACCATCGCCTCCAACGGCCACGACGACATCGACACCCTTGGCTGCACTGTCCTTTGCTATCTCGGCTGCATGACCCGCATATTCTGTCAGGATGACCTCATGGTCAAAAATCTCATGATCGATTGTCTTGTCGATCAACGCTGGGTACTCTTTCTTGGAGTGAGTCCCAGAAATAGGATTTAAAATGAATATTATCTTCTTTTTTTCTGCCATAATCAGTGCAAAATTAAATAAAAGGTTGGAAAAATTGGCTTTTTATACAGGAAAAAAAACAAAATCGCACAAATATTATAAAAAACTTGCACGATTTGATAAAAAATGTGTAACTTTGCACGCTGAAATAAAAATAATATTAGATACCTATATTCGGAATGGGACAATTACAAGAGAAATACAAGCACTATCGTGAGCCCCAGAAATTTATGGAGGCTGATGTCTATCCTTATTTCCGTGCAATCGAAGGAAAGCAGGGAACTGAGGTGGAAATGGGTGGTCACAAGGTGCTGATGTTCGGCTCGAACGCCTATACAGGTCTGACAGGCGACCAGCGTATCATCGATGCTGCAAAGGCTGCCCTCGACAAATATGGCTCGGGCTGTGCTGGTAGCCGTTTCCTGAATGGAACACTCGACCTGCACGTGAAGTTGGAGAAGGAAATTGCCGAGTTCATTGGCAAGGATGACTGTCTATGCTTCTCCACAGGCTTCTCTGTGAATCAGGGTGTTTTGGCCATGGTAGTCGGTAAGGATGACTATATCATCTGCGACGATCGTGACCATGCTTCAATCGTCGATGGCCGTCGCCTGTCGTTTGCAAAACAGTTGCACTATAAGCACAACGATATGCAAGATCTGGAGCGCGTGCTGCAGAAGTTGCCTCATGAGGCTATCAAACTGATTGTCGTTGATGGCGTGTTCTCTATGGAGGGTGACTTGGCTAAGTTGCCTGAGATTGTGGAACTGAAGCATAAGTACAACTGCTCTATCATGGTTGATGAAGCCCACGGTATTGGTGTCTTTGGCAAACAGGGTAGGGGTGTGTGCGACCACTTTGGTCTGACAGACGAGGTGGATCTCATCATGGGTACCTTCTCGAAGTCGTTGGCTTCTATTGGTGGATTCATCGCTTCTGACTGGGATACCATCAATTTCCTGCGCCATACCTGCCGTACTTATATATTCTCGGCATCTAATACGCCTGCCGCTACGGCTGCTGCCATGGAGGCTTTGCATATCATCCAGAATGAGCCGCAGAGAATCCAGGCACTGTGGGATGTGACGAACTATGCCCTGAAGCGCTTCCGCGAGGAGGGCTTCGAGATTGGTGATACGGAGAGCCCAATCATCCCGCTTTATGTGCGTGACGTTGATAAGACCTTCTTGGTGACAGCCCTTGCCTTCAAGGCTGGCGTGTTCATCAACCCTGTGATTCCTCCAGCATGTGCACCTCAGGACACGCTGGTGCGCTATGCCCTGATGGCAACGCATACGAAGGAGCAGGTCGATCGCTCTGTGGTCGCTCTGAAGAAGATTTTCGTAGAACAAGGAATTATCAAGTAAATTAATTGCGGAAAAATTTGCAAGGGTCACAGAAAATGTGTACCTTTGCACCCGCAAAAACGAGGTGTAGCGCAGTTGGTAGCGTTCCTGGTTTGGGACCAGGCTGTCGCAGGTTCGAGTCCTGTCAC
>OCTW011609693.1_pt1 | contig 39075 bp, 59 predicted proteins | sample 1539671 | NCBI WGS metagenome assembly OCTW01 (sample SAMN02144230, study PRJEB22623) | gut metagenome | biome: sheep rumen | host: Ovis aries | place: New Zealand
TTATGCCTCCATTTATTCCAGAGAGTCCGCTACAAGGTATGCCTGATAAAATTGAAACAATGAAAGGCGTTAACCCAGAAGACCAAAAAGCAATTGTCGAACAATTTGAAACTCGTGCTCAAGAGTGGCAATTAATTAAAGAAAACTGTTTAAAGAATATCGCAACCAAATGGGGAATGAGTCCAAAAATTCTTAATTCTTTCCTTGCGGTTGGACAAGTTCAACAAACAGCTACTCAAATTGATAGTGAAGATGATATTTCCATTTCATTCATTAATTTAACCAGATCATACTTTATTGAACCACTCGATAGATTATTGGAAACAACTCTTAATTACTATGGAAAAACCGCTAATATTCACATTGAATTTGCGTCACCAAGTTTAATTAACAAAGATAGAATTCTTGATAGAGTTACAAAGAAACGTCAAGAAGGATTCATTGATACAGAAGATGCTATTCGTGAACTTAATCCAGATATGGATGAAGAGGAAATTCAAGGTCAAGTCAAAAAAGCACAAGAGCAAGAAATGAAAATGATGATGGCACAAATGCAAGCACCAATGGATACAGAACTTGGCGGTGGAAACGGTGATTTAGATGGCACAACAAGTATATAAAACTCCTGTTCTAAAGGATGTTTACACAAATTCACTATATCAAAGCACTTTCTTACCAATTTTTGAAAGAGCAGAAACGAAGATAAAAGAACTCATCTTCGCTGCTTTTTTATTTAGGAAAAGCAAATATTTATTGTTATTATCCATTGCTCAAATTATAGCTGATGTCGATAAAAAAGTTCCTGTTGAACTACAAGACAGAGAACAATATATGAGAGCATTACAGATCAAGAGCAATTTGTTTGTTAAAAAGTATTACGATGATCCGCTCAATGCTTTCCAAGATGTAAGAGAAAAGTTGGTTGGTTCAATTCCAAGCGAGTATAAAGCACCACTTGTGAGAAACCCAAAAGAAGCTCTTGACTTAATTCAAAGTAAGAAATTATGGAGCGAGGCAAAAGGTTATCCAAATGTTGTAAATTACCCACAACAAGTTAAATTTGAATTGAATCGACTTGCTAATGAACCAATCACGACTCAAGAACCAGGAAAGAAACCAATCTTGCTATGGCAAAAAGCAGAACTCGATGTTCGCTATGAAAACCAAATGCAAAACTTACAGAATTTAAGAGTTGAAGGAGTGCAATATGCTTGGATTAGTTCGCACCCAAACGCAAGCAAAAGGTGTGCTGTATGGCAAGGTTCACTCGTTGTTATTAATGGACATGCGTCAAACCCACAAAAAGAAGTTAATGCTAAAACATATCGTTATGACAAAAGCAGCTTTTTAGTTGGCACAGTTGATGGGCATAAAGTTTATTCGCTCCCTGATATTATGGATGTTGAAACTGTTTACAAAAGCAAAAGTGGGAGTTTTTCTGTTTCACACAACAACATTATTTGCGGTTTTAATTGTAGGCATAGACTTATTCCATACAAACCTGGAACGGTTGCTCCAAAAGAGTTTTCACAAGAAGAACTTGAACAACAAAGAGAAATTGAGAACAAGATCCGTGAAATGGAACGAACAATAAGATTGAAGAAAAAACAACTCGTGTTGTATAATGAGTTAGGTGATAAAGCTGCGGCTAAGCAACTTAAATTCCAGATCGCACAATTAACACAAAGATACAAAGCATATTGCGAAAAAAACGGCTATGCTTGGTATAAATACAGAATTGAGGTATAAATATGGCGGTTAAGACAATTCAACCAATAGTCAATAATTTAGAAGATAGTGAATTATCTGATTTTCTTGATGAACTCTATGATGAAAAATTAGACTATGAAAAGGAATTTGATTTAGGAAATGGCAAAACTGCTATGTTTTCTCCATCGATGGACAAATATAATTCTGACTTTGATATTTCTGTTTTAGAAGGCGATAATGAATTAGACTCTTGGGGAGAATGGTATCCTATAAAAAGAGCAAGAGAGCAATCGAAAGCAGATTTAATTAAAAAATTAAGAGGTTATTAATATGGCATTTAAAAATCCAAATGAACAAGCAAATCACATTATTGATTTAGATAATAGAACTTTAAATCTAACAAATGAAATCGATGCTTTTTTTGATAAACTTCCAAAAGTAGAAAACGAAACTTACGAAGATTTTGATGCGAGAGCATATCCTGAATTTGCGAATCAATATGGGTATTTAGAAAGAGAAGCATTAAATGATATTTATAATCGTGCTTTAGAAAGTGCATGGAAGAGGAGATTTAAATAATATGGCATACAAAACAGTTGAACCAATGGTTAACAAATTATCGGACGACTCCATATATTTTGGAGATTCTCCTTTATGGACCGCAGCTACAAGCAATGATTTAGATTATATTCACAATCATTTTAAAAATGGTGGAAAACCTAACCAAAGATTTAATGGATTTGGAACTAATCACTCATTAATTATGGGTGCTGTTAGAAATGGTAATTGGGATATGGTTGATGCTCTTAAAGGTTATGGAGAGACAATTCTTCCTGAAGAACAAGAGGAATATGATTTAGAACTTTCAAGGAGAAAATAGTTATGGCATTTAAGACACCTGAACCAATTGTTAATGAATTAGTTGATGATATTGGAAGCATTATTCAATACAATCCTTATGTTAAAAACGAAAGTGGAGATTGGGCATTTAGCGAAACTCCAATTCGTGCCAGAAAATTACATAATGGAATGGCGATGGAAACCAAAGCATACCCAAAAGAACATATTTACGCTGGGAACAAAGGAAAATATAAATTAGTTGATACAGAAACCGGCTTAATGGTTGGTTTTGCTTCAGGATACGATGATGCTATTAGAATCTCACAAGACGAAGAACTTTTAGCAAAAATCAAAAGAGCAAAAGAGTTGAGAAAGAAGCTCGCTCACGAATAGGAGTATTTATGGCATTTAAAAGTGTAGACGCTCAAATTAACGACTTGGTTCAAAAGAATGATGACCAAGTCCTTTCAAACGAACAAAAAAGAGCAGAAACACTCAATAAATGGAAGAGTGGAATCTTAACTGAAAGTAGAAAAAACAGACAACCAACTCCAATGGCGTCATGGTTGAAAGATGCTCCATTAAGAAAATTAGATGAAACCCAAATCAAGAACCTTTTAACACAAAGGGATGAAAACGGTGAACCTTATGATGAACCAATTTTAAGGAGAATGGCACAACATATCCAAAAATATGAACCATTGTCTGAAAAGTATGCCGCAGATCTTGAAGAACTCACAAAGCAATTTGGTGGTCAAATGGTAGGATTGGAATACCGTTTAAAGAGACCAACCAGCTTATATAGAAAAGTTATGTCGGATCTTAAAGAACAACAAGCAAATGGAAACTTAAATTTTGGTATTGAAGATTCTATTAAAGGAATGAAAGATGTTGCCAGGTTTACCATTGCTCTAAATGAAGATGATGATTTTGGAAATAATGTTATTAACTATATGAACGCAATTAAGCAAAAAGGTTATACTCCAATTAAATTCCAAAACACAATGACTCCAAATGCTTCATACAAAGGCATTAACACAAACTTTAGAGATCCGGAAGGAAATATCTTTGAACTACAATTCCACACTCCAAGCAGTATGTGGAGAAAAGAGCGAATTGGTGTTGATTTAGCAAACCGAACAAACACTTTAGACCATAGAGATTTAACGTCACACGATTTCTATGAAGCTACAAGAGTGTTGGAAGATAAAAAAAGACTTGGAATTATTACCCCAGAAGAAGAAGAGTTATTAAACATTCTAAATGAAGAGAATATTAAACATTGGTTGGGAGTAAGAGATTATCCAGATCTAAAATACGATATTTAAAAAGCACCTTAATCGGTGCCTTTTTTTATGTCCTTTTCAATAAGTTGTTTTAAGTATTGGTTCACATTAGGTTTTTTAGATAAGTGCTCAATAATTGCCGCATCGTTCTTCCTGGAGAGTTTCAACTCAAATCTCTTAATATTGTTCTTGGTGTAGTTAACCAAATATTCAACTCTGCTCTTATTCATAATATTCACAATTCGTTAACATTATGTATGCTTGATGATATTTTTGGAGTCGAACAATATCGTTATCAGTAATGGTTTTGAGGCGTGTCATATCCATATTGTGCTTTAAATCAGCGATTTTCACATTTCTCGCCAACTCATTTGAAGCTAATCTTTTAATGTAATAGAAATAGTCTTCGTTTGGTTTCCTGGTAAGCAGATCAAGTGCATCAAGAATGTCTTTGCTAAACATTCCTTTAATGTCGAACTTTGAAACATTGGAATCTTCAAACACATCGTGAAGAATAGCAACAATTTTCTCTTTTGGTCTGCTAACCATTGTTGAAACAGTGAGTGGATGATAAATGTATGGTTCTCCAGCTAAATCGTATTGATTCTTGTGAGCTTCTTGAGCAATTTCAAATGCGATAGCAAATGAATTAAATTTCATAAGTGTAGAACCCATCGCTATTACCGTAAATCTTAATGAATTCAGCAAGAGCGATTTCTTCAGGAACTTCATTTTCTGGTGTTACATATTTATCTTCATCGTGATAAAAATCGTAAACATAAGTTCCATACTCTCTAACAAACACATCGTTGTTAATTAACTTAATGTAACCATTTGCGTAATACTTAATGTCTGGACTATGTGGTTCGTGTGTGTATCTCATATCGTTTCCTCCTTCCACTATTATAATAGTCGGCTAACTTAATTTTATCAAGTCTAATAACCATATTTATACATCGCTTTTCTGTATTTAATTATCGCTTTTTTCATACACTCTTTCAAGAAGTCATCGTTTTCAAATTCTTCAACGGTGATTCCACAAGCACGAAGAGTTGGTTCTAAATCGTGAGTAATGCAATATTCGTGGTTTCCAAGTTCGTAGTAGAATTGGTCAATAGCATTTTTCTTTTTCTTTCTAAATGCTTTTTCTTCAATAGTGAATCGAGTCATCATATCATCGAACCATTTTGAATCGCTCTTGCGAATGAAACAACCCATTCCAATTGAGTAAATCTTGTCTAAATCCTTTTGAGGATCAAGTCCCCACTTTTCCATCATTTCGTTGAATTGCTCGTTACTGAAAGCAGCTCCAAGTGGAAATTCATTCATTTCCTTTTGATGTGTTGCCTTTAATTCTTTGTAGTTTTTGAAATCTCTAATTTCCATTTTACTTTACCTCCACAAATTTCATATTAGGAATTTTATCCCAACCAAATTTAATAATTTCGCTATAAGACCAAGTGTTAACATCGCCATCATCTTCAACTAACACAAACTTGTTAGGATTGGATGGTTCTTTCCAAGCATAATTGTTAACGATTTTTTCATTGTAATAAACTTTGTAGTGTTTCATAACCTTTCTCCTTATCGACTCAACATTTCGTAATCTTCGTAACTCTCGGTTCTATCGTGGAGAGCAATGGCACAATGGGAATAACCCATTTTTTCAATCATTCTTGACCATCTTGAATCGCTTGATGCCACATAGCACCCACCCATCATATAACCAACATGACCACTTGGTCTTTCTTTAGTTGGTATTGCGTGAATTGTTCCAAACGCTCCAGGTTCTAATTTAATGATTGCATCTTTTGGAACACGGTCCTCTTCAATCCAGCCTTCTTCGCTTTCAATGTAGCAAGTATCGTATTTGCTACTTAATCCACCGTTGGAGCAATCGCCACCACGCGGCTTGTAAATGTTTAATGAGATGTATTTTTTCATATTTCTTACCTCCATCCCTCACACTATTATATTACCATAGTTAGCCGACTAACACAAGTAAAAGATTGAATGTTTTAAAAGTTTTTTCTATAATTAACTATGAGGTAAAAATTATGAGCAAAATATATAAAAACCCAGATGATTTAATGACAAAATTAGTGGAAGAAAAGAAAAGATGGAATCCACTACCAACAGAAGGTTATCAATTCGATGAAAAATACGAAGATTTTAACGACTATTATGGCGAAGGAGAACCAATTACAGCGAGTGAAAGAGGCTTTAATGTTTCTGTTGGAAACGACTTTCCTGTTTATGATTACTTTACCAAAAATCTTTCATCTTTAAGAGATAGATATGCTAAAGGCGAAGATTACAGAAATTTAATTAATGAGCTTCACTCAAAAGCACAATGGAAAGATAATTTTAATCCAAAAAATATTCGTAAAGAGTATTTTGAAAGACTTTTAAATGATCCGGAATGGAACAATAAGTAAGGAGAATTGCTATGGCAGTTTTAAAAAGTCCAAATCCAATTATTGAAGAGTTAACAGATGAAGATGAATTTTCTCCAAGAAAAGAACAAGCATTAAGAAATCAATTAAGAGACCTCTATATGCAAATGGTTCCTTACAGTGATGCACGAAATAGAGAAATTGTAAGAAAAATTAATGTAGGCGATAACTCTGATACTCCATACTCTGATGAATACAATGCTTTAAGTCAAAAACATGGGGAAATCAAAAAACAACTCGACGCATTGCTTAATGGCAGAGCTGATAGAACTATGAATCAATTTGGAAGAAAAAAGTATGAGAACTTTAAACCTTATCCAAATAGTGTTCCTGTTGATCCGAACAATCCAGGTGGTAGTCCAGAAATCACAGGTGCAGATAGAATCTATGCTCTATATGATTATGCTATGAGAAATGGCATTGATTTTGGGAAAGTTCTATATGATGATAGACAATATTTCCCAGATAGAACTCCAAATACACTTGAATTCTCAAATGCTAAATTTGATTTACATTCAGGAAATTTAGGTGGAGACCATTGGAGAAAAGCAACTCCAACAGATACAGGAGATTTTGGCGAACTTAAAGATGGTTGGAAACATATTTCAACAGGAACCAATTATGGAACTGATATTGGCGATTTATTAGCGAAGGAGAACTTTAAATAATGGCAGACAAGAATGTAGATAAAATTATTTCAAAATTAACTCCTGAACCAGAGTATTTAGAAAACCCAAATGATCCGACAGATAAAGATTGGGATACAGCTTTAGATGCCTCTTTAAATGGAATTGATCCGGAATTATTTGAAGATGGAACAGGAACCATTTACGATTCAATTCTTAACGATATTGAAAATAATGGAGGTGTTGGAACTTTCTTTGATGACCGTTACCCACACGGAATTCCATACAATAAAGTTAGCGATGCTCGTAAAGAATATATGAAAAACAAAATTAAAGAACTTGTTAATTCAAAATACAAACACCTTTCAAAGTATATTTAATTAAATTAGCGACAAAACAAAACATTGTCGCTTTTTGTATGTTTGTGATAATATGTAAATGTTAAGGAGAATTATTTAATGGAATATAAAGATGTAGTCATCGACAATGACGCAATTGTTAATACAGAACCAAAAGAACTCCCTGAAGAAGCTCAAAACATTCCTCAAGGAGTAAAACCACATTTAAATCCTAATCCAGGATACGGAGAAGATGGCGAAACAAAACCAGCTATTAAAACGGATCTTGTTGAAGGTGCTCGTGGAACTCCAGAAATTGTTGGCACTCCAAAAACCGAAGGAATCAAAGTTGAAAGAAACCTTGTTAACTTTATCAAAGGTCTTTTAGTCAAAGGCAAGAAACTTGAAGATTACATCGATTCTCAAGGTGGCGTGACTCAAGAAGAGTTAGAAGCCATTTTAAACGGTAAATTAGGTAATATTGATGTTGATAGTTTACCTATTATTGAAATTGATGATACTTACAACGCAGTAAATGGAATGGAATATCCTGAAGAAATCAACGGAGTAATTGGTAAGTGTTTTTACTTACGGACTCAAAATGCTACTATTCTTTATTACCCATCTTATACAAATGGTTTAGATGAAGAATGGTTTGCTATTGAAGATGGTTGGTTATATGAACTTCGTCTTGACGGTGACGTATTTGCCACTAATGAATATGACCTTTCTCAAATCGGTCAAGGTGGAGTGAAGTTATATAAACATAGCATTTTAAGTTCTATGTATGGAACAAAATTAGAATTCTATAACAATAAAGCAACGGCATATAGTATCGACAATAACACGGAAATTAATGCATTGATAGCTGATTTAGCGAATTCCTTGAGTTTGACAGGATATTATAATGGGGTTTCTGATATGGGTTTTGTGAATAAGTTATATATTGATGGTTCTAATGGATTTAAAATAGATGTTATTAGAGTCGCATCATCTTCCATTTCTAAATACACATGTTCTTTTGGATATGGACATATTACCGACACCGTTACCGAACTCTAATATTCAAAAAAATTAAACATAAATTGCTATATATAAAAGGAGAAAATTAAAATGGCAAAAAAACCAAAATTAGTGGCTGAAGAAAAAACCACAATCGGACCTGATGCAAATGGTCGCTACTATTACAAATCAAAAAGCGGCAAAGGATACCTCAATTTTAAACATCCTTTGACCGAAGCAGAACTCGCTGACTATGTGGAAATCACAAAAGAAGAGTTCGATACTTTAACTTATGTCGCACCACACGAACCAACCGCTGAAGAAATCACAGCTAAAGAAGCGAGAGAAGAAGTAGCAAGATTAAAGAAGTTTTTAGCTGATACCGACTACTGTGTTATTAAAATCGCAGAAGGTGTCGCAACCGCTGAAGAATACGCAAGTGTTTTAACAAAAAGACAAGCCGCAAGAGCAAGAATCAACGAATTAGAAGGAGAGTAATTTTATGGCGAAAATTACAGATCCTAACATTATCGCACATTCAAAAGAAATCGAAACTTACCCATTTGGAAGAAAAGACATCGAGACACTTGCTTTTAATGTGTTAGCAGATCTTGGCGATGAAGTCATTAACAAAGCAATCGAAGAAGGGAAAATCCAAATTCCTGGATTACAATTGTTAGTTAGAAACGCTACTGATATTGTTACCGATGAAGATAAACAACTACTTGCTACAGGAAAATACATTTTACAAGTTAATGGTTTAGAAGGTGGAGAATATCCTTTTACATATTTCCCATTTGCTTCTGGCACTGATTTAATTTTCCTTTATTTTTATACGACAAATGCTGGTTTAGTTGGTTATTACTTTAATATTAATGATATTAATGATTTAGAAAGTTCTAGTTATGAAGGTATCTATAATGATATAGAAACAGAATTAAAAATCGGTCAAGGTGGCACAAAGTTGTATAAGCATGAACTTTTAATTGATAATTTTAACATTACAATTATTTCTGATAATGGAGAAGAAAAGTTTGGTAGTTTTTCATCATCAACAATTATAGGTTTGTTTGCGTATGCTACTTCACAAGGTGCACATCAAACTCAAGCAACAATTAATGGCATTAAAGTATATATTGCCTATAATGAAATCAATTATTATTGTTTAGATAATAATAATGCAATAATAAAAGTTGTGTTTTCAAAATCCGGAATTGACAGAGACACCGTAACCGAACTTTAAGGAGGAAAATAAAATGGCAATTTTAGACCCAATCGTTGTAAACGAAAAAAAGGAACTACCTGTTCCTGACTTTAACAAAAAAGAAGTGGAAGGAATCGCAGTCGATGCTGTGAAGAAAGAAATCGCAGCAGGCAACATTCCAACAGGCACAAAATTGTATTTGCATACAGTTGTGTTAAAAAATTTTCCAACATATACTCAGTATACGCTAAATAGCGATGGAACAATTACTGTTTCCACAGGAACATTTGAAAGTTATGGAGATAAGAAATTATTTTTTGTTTCCACCAAGTCGACCGCTTACACATCATTTCCAGAAAAAAAAGAGGTAGTTAGTCAATCCGCAAGTTTAGGAACATATGAATACAGCATTCTTGGATATGAAATAAGTTCAAGAATAAGTGTATTATTAACTCACGGAACAAATAGTTTTTATGTGGCTTCTGTTACTAACAATAACATCGATTCTGACACAATTACCGAACTCTAAAAGGAGAACAATATGGCACAAGTTAGATATTATTACAAAACCAAAAACGGCAATGGTTGGTTATGCTTAAAAACTCCTGATTTCGCTAATAACCCAAATTATGTGAAAATCAGCGAAGAAGAGTGGAACACCCATCTTGCCGAACTTGAAGCTCAAAAAGTTCAAGAACCACAAGAATAAAAATTAATTAAGACTCTCTCTTGAGGGTCTTTTTATTTTATGTTAATATATATGCGTGTAAAAACCGACCTTATTGAAGTAACATTGATTTGAAGTCCGAGCAGATCATTCGTGAAAAGTGGTTACGGTTGGTTCGGATAATAAGACCTATGTCGACAAGGTCTTTTTATTTTTGTATATTGTTTATTTTAGAAAATGTATGATAATATAATATTTAGTTAATAGGCGAGTAAAGAAAACAAGCCGAATATAAATTAACCAAAGGAGTAAATTAATGGAAAAATTAATTGAAGCATTGCGTGAAACTTTAGCAAAACTCGGATTAGATGAAGAAGCTATAAATGCCGCTCTTGAAGAAGCAATGGCAAAAGCAGAATCAGAGGAAAACCCTGCTCCAGCAAGTGACCCTGATGTTCCTACCGAAGATGTTGTTGTTCCACCAGAAACTCCAAGTGAACCTGCAGAAGAGGGAGCGAGTGATGTGCCAAGTGCGGATCTCCCACCTGTTGAAGATGCAGTTCCACCTGAAGCTCAAGATGTGCCTCCAGAGGAAGTTGTCCCACCAGCAGATCCAGCACCAGCTCCTGCTCCAGTTGATCCGACAGATTTAATTAAACAAATTGGTGATTTAACTGGTCAATTAGCCGAGTATAAAAAAGCGAATGATGGTTTGATGGCGAGAGTTCAATCACTTGAAGAAGCACTCAAAAAAGCAGGTGTTATCGATGGTAGCGAACCAACCACAACTGTTGGCGATGAATTACCAAGTTCAGCACCTCAAAATCCTACCGATGATGTGTTCAGTGACGTGTTACGTGAAATGAACGGTGGTAGAAGATTCTAATTTAAAGAAAGAAGGAACTAATTACTATGGCATTAGAAACCATTACCCAAATTCTCGCTCCAACAAATGCTCCTTATATTAATGGCATTAATGGAGAAAGAAGAGTCTCTGCGGCTATCCTTAAAAATTTCTATCAAGGTTTAGTCGAAAAAAACGGTAAAGGTGTTGATGACAACTTTGTTTCCGCTGGCGATGCCGAAGAAGCAACTCAAATTGTTGTCCACCGTGTATTACCTGTTAAAATGCAACCTCGTGAACAAGGTGCAAACAAGAATGGTGCATCTTACTCACAAAATCAACATTATGTCCAAACTGAAGATGTCGGCATTGATATTCTTCAAGTGTTAGACGATGTTATTCTCATTCCAAGAGCAAGCACAGACAGAATCAATGTTGACTTACTTGCGGAACAAATTCAAATTTGGAGTGATAGATGGGCAACCATTTATAACGGTGCTACAACCGCCTCCAAGATTCTCGCTTCTTATATGGCAAAGGCAAAAGGCGAAACAATTAATGAAGTTGTTATCTCCGATTCCGATATTACCAATAAGAAAGTTCTTGAAAAGTTTATCGAAGGTAACTCTTTACTTGATGAAGGTGACCCTGCACATGGTATCGACGTTTTCCCACAAAAAACAAGAATTGCTGTATTTAGAGTTTCCTACCGTGCTACTCTCAAAGCTGGTGGTATCTTAACTCTTGGTGGAGCAAATGAAGTTTACAATATTCTTGCAGGATCCGGAATTAACAATCAAGGCGAAGCAAGAACAGAAGATGATGGATTTGTTGGTGTTATCGATGGTGTTGAAGTTAGACTTATCTCTAATGAATCATTAGGTCACGCAGCCAGATTCCTCGGCTTACCAGAAAACGAATTCAAGAAAGGCGGAGTTTTCGCAGGTTACATTGCCTCCAGCTACGCCAATGCTCGTGGTGCTTCCACAAGAGAGAGAACCAAAGTTGTTGATGAACCAAACGGACAAGGTATCAGATTACAACCTTATGTTAAATTCGGTTGCATTTGTTGGTATCATTTAGGTAACGTGTTCTTCACAAGCGAAGAATGGAACTTATTTGGAGATTTACTTGACTTATTCTCAAGTGTCGCAACCGGAATTACCTTTAAGTTAAAAGGTGCCGGATCAAGATTATTCTCCGACTTAACTCCAACCAAACTCTCTGCTGTTTCCGCAAGTGGATTCACAATGGGTGCTGTTACCGCTCTCGATGATTGGGGAGTTACCAACCACTGTAAAGCAGCTTACTATGTTGTTTCTGACACAGAATTAAAAACAGTTAGTGCTTTCGTAAAAGCAGCCAAAACCGCTACTTATAAAGGAAGTGTTGCTGTTGGTGGTGCAACCGTTACTACAACTGTTGCAGATAAACAATTCGTTAACGTTCTCACAATTTCCGATGATGGTTCTTGTGTGTTAGCGTCTGTTCAATACAACGCATAGTTAAAATCAAATCTAAAAGGGTTTCTTGTAAAAGGAACTCTTTTTTTGATACAATAGGGTTATGAAACAGTTACACAAAATTACACCTTACACAGATGAAGTGCTTGAATGGGATGAAAAAGCACAACAATATATACTCACATTAGAGTATTTTAAGAACAACTATGATTCAGTTTTCGTAGATGATGATACTACAAAGAGAAGATTGAAGGAGAACTCAAAGTTAGTATATCGATTCATCAAAAATAGAGTTCATAGCAGAAACAGACCAATAGTTCATAAAGTCATTAATTACACACAAGAGGGGAGAGACTTTATTAAAGAAATGTTGGATACTCAAATGAGTGCTGATGTTCAAACAGGTTACAATGATCTGGGAAAAACTCCAGCTCTCAATATCGCTAATGGACAAGATTTAGGAAGAATCAACATTCAACAAAATTTAGTTAGTGTTGAAACCGAAAATTGCTTTGATGATTCAGATTATTATTTTGGTTTTAGAATTGGTTATCAAGCATCATTTCCTCCAATCTTCTTTGTTATGTTCAAATAGGGGCATAGAGCGATGATTCCAACAAGTGATGAACGATTTACTTTGAAACTATATAAACGCATTGAAAACAGTGCGTATGAGTGGGAAGAAGCACCTGCCGTGATTTTCAGGGGACGTCCAGCTAACCAAATTGAAATTAGAAATTATAGAATTCAACAAGGCGTAAATGGAAATACCGACTCTGTGTTTATAAAGGCAAGCAATTTACCTGCTGATTTAAAACCATACGATAGAATTGAATTTATGGGAAAATTTTGGACAGTTATGAGCACAGGTTATTATTATGATTCTGCTCGTTTCGTTAATCCTGGAGCATTTTCAAATGAGTATATAGCTTCAAGATGTCCAAAAGGTATCAACTTACAATAAAACGCATATTTGAGAAATTTTTTCGCAAATACGCAAATTATCCACAAAAATCCAAAAATAATCCTAAAAAAGAAGAAAATTTATGAAAAACTTAAATTTAGAAGAACTTGGAAATGAAGTAACAGATTTGATTAAAAGACAACCGTGGTTTCCTTACGATAGCGGTCATTTAAAGTTCGATGCTACTAAAGGTGCTCCGCTTGATGCCACAACTTATCGAATTCATTTTGATTCTTCTGTTGCTCCATATATTCCTTATTTGGAAGAAGGAACGGATCCACACGATATTCCAAGAGCATTTGGTAGACCATTACCATTTGGAATTGGTGGTCGTTTTGATGGTAAGTTTCATCCAGGTTCAAAAAAGCACGTAGGATTTATTAAAGACAAATCAGTCAATACTATTGTAGAATATATCCAATCAGTATATGGTGGGAGAGTTGAAGTATTATGATTGTATTACCAGAAATTGCACAAAAATTACAAGATATATTAAATGCGAATGGAGGGACAGATTTAAAATTTGTTGTTAACACTCCAGGTTTTCATTTGGATAGAATTAGCGACAAAGTAAATGCGAGAAATTTCATTCCTGTTTTTATTTCAACTCTTGGTGGACAGATCAATCCTGTTCCAATTTTAAAGCAAGTAGATGGAACAGTTCCGGTTGCTTTCTATTTTCCTGTTCGTTTTAAAGATAAAATGTTTGCTATTAATGAATACTTAAATGAACAATTAGTAGGCAAAACTATTGATTGGGGAACTTTGAGTGGAAAAATTCTTACTAATATGTCTTTACCTCGTTATGGCGAAATTAGAGACATGGACCTCAAACAATTTAAAAGTTGGGTAAATGCTACATTCCAAAAAGAAATCGATGTAATGGAACCGTTTATTTCAATGGAATTAACCATTTATCTTTCTGCTGTTGATGAACAATTCATTTATGGCAACAATGTTAAAATTAAGAAAATTGAAATCGAATATAATGGAACTAAAATCTTTGAAGATGATGAACCTATTTGTATTGATAGAGCAGATATCGGATCAAGCGAACCTGCAGCACAACAAACTTTTGATGATACACATTCCAAAGGTTTTCCAGCTAATGCAAGTTATACAAAGCAAATTCCACTTATTGTTAAGAACAACGAGTCTTATTATAACTTGATTGATATTTGTGAAAACACAAAGGACATTCAAAATCTAACAATTGAAATTGAAGAAGAAATCCCTGTTTATAAAGAAATTGACAATGTTCAAACAGCTTTAACTGTTACACATTCATATTTCGTTACTAACTATTCAAGAAGAACATCTTATGGTCAATTATTAGGAATTTCACTTACACTCGCAGATTCAAGATAGGAGGGAATTATGGCTGATTATAATATTTACATTCATTCATACGGTCAATATGACTCTCCAACTACTCCTGTTCAATTAAGAGCTGATTCTGATACAAGTGGTGTTGGTGGAGAAGGCGGAGCTGGTGGATCCGGTTTTGGTGCTGTTCGCAGAGCTGCAAGTTTTATTCAAGACCCTGATAGTGCAATTGGTGCTGTTCTTTCAACTGCGTCTGGAGTTTTAAAATCAACAAATTTAGCACCTGTTATTTTTGCTGTTGGAGCATTGATGAAAATTGCTGACAAAACAATTTCTTTTTATAACGAACTAACTGTTAGCAATTCTGGAGACCATGCTTTTCAAATTCAATACAATAACTTTAAGCAACAAATTCATAATGCTTTTCATCCATACACAACAGGTGTTAATAGAACCATTGCTTTAAATGAATTGAGAAGAGAGAATGTAAGAAACGAACAAGAAAGATTGTTAACAGGTGGCACGATTTATAATTCTCGATATGGGAGATACTTATGAAAAAGTTTTATTTAAATCATAATTTTAGTAACCCATTATCTGTGGAAATTTCTCCAAATTTAGCTGAAACACTCGATGAATCATTGGATAATATGACCATTGTTTTAGGAATAAATGCAGATCGTAAGCCATATGCTCCTATTTTAAACGTTGTTGGTGTTTATGAAGAAGATGAAAACCAAAACCGAACCTTGATTAATGAGTTTATTATTTCATACGATAATGTTGAACTTGCGACAGAAAATCCACTTCGTTACAAGCATACAGTTTCGTTGACTCAAAGGTCACAATTTTTAACTCACCACTTAACTCGCAATACTGTTTTTTCTAATTCTTTACAAAGTTCGCACTATGCTTTATCTTTAGGTTCGCTTTCTATCTATGAATTTAAAACAAGTTCATACGAAAACATTGATACTCCACAAGTTACAAAAATTAATGTTAAGAATGGTTTATTTAGTTTAAGAATCAAACCTGATTTTTTCATTGAAAATGTAGATAGTGCTGATAGATACGAAAACAGAGAAGATCCGTCAGAACCTGTGCTTGAATATACTTATTATTGTTCTTATAATAGACCACAAACATGGGGAGATGTTTATACAGAAAAACCATTAAATTATGAAGATGTTATTTTAGTGCTCAAAATTGATAACCAAACAACAGAGTGGAATCTTGGAAATTTTAGAAACCAAGCATACATTGATATTCCATCTACAATATTGGACTTTATTAATGAGAACGGAATTAACAAACAATTAGAAATTTATTTTAAGAAACCAACGCTCATTAACAATCAAGGTTGGTCTGATGATTGGCAAACTATAAAGAAACCAATTTTAGTTAAATTATCTTTTGAAATTGAAATCGAATCTATTGAAACATCTGTTTATGAAGTAATTGATACATTGATTAACCAATATAAGAAGAACACAAAGGCATATAACGACCATAGCGGATCAACAGGTTATGATTCCACTATCAAACCGTTATTTAAAATGCCTGATGAAACTCATCAACCAGTTTTATATGAATTATTAACAACAACACAAGCACCAAACTTTGTATTTACTCAAGCAAGTATGTTTGATGCCTTGAGCGAGATATTCCGTTTATTTGATGCCACCTTTAGAATCGATGAAGATGGTTATCTTGAAATCGAGTATTTTAATGACAGAGATTATGATTTAAAAATTGAAATGACCGAATCAAAACAAGCAGGCAGATCAAGTTCTCTTGGAGAAGAAAGATATGCGAACCGTTTAGTAACATATTATCAAAATACAAAAATCAAAGACCGCTTTCCAAACGATAACAACGAATATGCCACAGCTTATTTAAGGTCAAAAACTCTTGGTGTTCCTGGAGAAAGCGATTTTGTTTTTACGGTTCCTAAACCAATTGATGTTATTTTAAAAGCACAAATTAATTTAAGCATACAATTAAAAAGATATATAACGAGCGAAATCGGTCACGATGTTGGTTTTTATGCTACATCTTGGATTAGAGAATGGGGAAGAAGTTATATAGAACCAATTGATATAACAGAAAATATTGTTGAGTCAAGTATATGGTCTATTTTGGATTCTCGTGAAGGCGATATATATAGCAACATTAACAAAAGAAATGCTTTATCTTATACTCGTGGAACAAACTTTATTGATGTAAGTCAATATTACACAACAAGCACTTCTTTAAAAAATCAAATATTAAGAAATGTTATTGACTATGCCACATACAAAAAATATGGTTTAAGCACATATACATCTACATTTGATGAATTGTTCGGCTTAACATATATAAATTGGCGAGATGTTAAAATGTCTGTTGAATATATCGCTCTCGTTGATGGAAAACTCGTAAACGAATCCATTGATAACAAATATGATGGCGAAATTCTAACCAATCAAAACAACGGATCCATTGATATTTATAAGTTAGGTTTAAATATGGTTGGTCTCTCTCTTAAATTAGGTCAACCAACTTTAACAATGACTCAAAGGTTCACAAATTGGGAAAATCGTATTAAAAAAGGTCAATGGTTCGTAGACCAAACTGATGGTAGCGTTTGGGTGGCGAATACTTGCTCTTATGTTTTAGTTACAAACGATACAGTTCAAGCAACTATTCAATTTGTCAAAAACTTTAATGCTTTAGCAAGCAGAATTGAATTAAATCGTGAAAAACGACTCACTAATATTTCAAACGAATTAACCGTTAAGTGTGAAGAAAACTATGGCGAGTTTATTTATTTCTCTGACAATATTAATTTAATTATGCCAACAGGCGAAACACCAGAACCTATTGCTTTGTATGATTCGTTTGTTAAAGATATGCTTTCAATGAATCTCGGTTGGGATGCAGGAAAAGAAAAAATAGAATATGCTATAATTGATGCTCTTGATAGTGAGAACAATGTTATAACTCTTGAAAATGGAGATAAGGTTGAAAAAATCGCAATTCCTATGGTTGTCTATGGATCCGGCAATTCTGTATGTTTTGAAATGTCTTTTGATTCTCCAATTAGTGCCGGAAATCAACTATTAGATAAATATGTTAGTGAATATAATGGCGAAACATTATGGAATGGCGGTTGGTTTTCAAGAGCAGTTTTATACACAAGAGAAGATGGAACATCAAACAAATTTAATGTTAGTTTTATAACTTTAGATGAAGATGTAAGTCGTTTGTTCCCAAAAATGAAAAAACCAATTGTAGAAGGAACTACATCAACAGATTACAGCGAAAGCAATTTAACTCCACTTTCAATGACAACATTAGGAAAGTTAGAGGAATTTGAGTATTTCAAAAAACCGAATGAGATATTTGCTCTTAACTATCAGCTCCATTTCTTGCCTTATGGAAACGGTTGCTTTTTAGGACAAGAATTCATCAAACATAATGCTTTTAGTGAAGGACTCAATAAAAGGAAATTAAGAATTGTTTATACTTTAGATTCCACCGGTTTTGAATATTCTGTTCTCGATACTAAAGCTGTGTGGGATTATGATTTCGAGTTTAGTTGGAATGACGTTTCAATTACAACAAGCGAAGACCATAAAATAAGCATTACAATTCCATTTACAGGAGAATTCCCTCTTCAAGTAAAAACATGGGCAATCGTAGATGAAGATGATAATATTTACTTTGCTTCTAACAACACATTAAGAAGAGTTGTGCGTCCTGGACAATTACCAAAGTTCTATATTGACCTTGTGTTCTTTTGGAGACACCATCGCCTTCCATAATAAATTAAATATATCAAAATAAAGTGAGTTAAATTATAATAGAGTTGTTAAGGAGAAAACTATGGATTACATTTTATATAATAATGATGGTTCGATTAAACTTACGAACTTTACAGAATTCATAAACAAAGGTAGTAACAACGTCAACAAGATTTTTGTTGGTTTAACTAAAGATTCAACCGTAGATTTAAGCACCTACGATGTTTATGCAGTTTTTAAACTTCCAAATGGTCAAGCTGAACCTGTAATTGGAACACTTGTTTCTGGTGGAAAAGAAATCGAAGAAATCAATGAAACTTGGTATGGTTACGAAATTTTACTCGGTCAAGATGTCACTTGCTTTGCTGGTTTAGTGAAATGCACAATTCGTGTTGAAAAGAACGATGAGATTCTTTATACCTATCCTGTGGTTTTAACCGTTAACGATACTGCTATTTCTCCTGCAGATCTAACTCTTGCGAACCTCCAACAATATGAGAATTTAAAAACTTATGTTTATGGTTTAATTAATAGTTTACCTTATGTAACAACTAATACCGACCAATATATAACAGCACCTAAAACATTTACTACTGGTATTGTTTTTAAACATGCTAACACAGCAAAATATGGAATTGATGTGAACGAAGAAGGCGAATCATTGAGATTTGCCGTTTGGAGAAGTCCTGATGATTTCTATGCTCCTCTTGAAATTGCCTATGATAGAGTATGGACAACCGTTCCTTTATATGCAAATGGCGAATTCAGCCTTCATAACTCTGCAGGTGATTATGGCGAATATTGTGGATTCTATTATACCGATAATAATCATCTTTGTATGTATTGGGCACCGTATAATGAGCAAATGGAAGAATATCAACGAAAAGATTATTATTTCCCAAATAAAACTGGAACATTGGCATTACTTGATGATTGCGGCTCAAAATTGTATGCTCATGAGATGTCAATAGTTCATTCTACAGGTAGTTTTAAGGTATCTTTTGTTAGCAATAGGTCTACTGCAATTACAGTTAATAATTACCTAACCGAATTACCTCTTACTGAAGGAAAAATTATTTTACATCCATTTGAAAATATAATAACTACAGGAATTTCATTATATTATGTTCCTCTTCAACCTACTGTTATTATTATTCATAATTACGAATTTGAAAATTCATCAAAGGTCTCGTATCGATTAAATGATTATAGCATTACAGAAATTGTAGATAATGTCACCGAATTATAAGGAGAAAACCTATGAAAGCAGTTATTATTAAAGATTTAGATGGGAGACCAATTTATATCGCTCAAGTAGTCGAAATTGGCGAAATGGAATTCCTTAAAACCAGAAGAGATTGTATTAGAAACCAAGAAGAAAACACAAAAGTATTAAATAAACGCTTTGTTGCTCTTGGCGAAGAAATTGGAAAACTTATTAAAGATGTTAGAATTCTTAAAGGAGAATAATTATGGATTGGTCAATTATTGAAAAAATCACAAATCATCCTGTATTCGTTACAGTAATGGGTGTAGCAGCTTTTTTAGGATCTGCTTTATTATTCTTATCAAAAACGTCATTTGGTAAAAAAGCGATTGCTAAATTAACAGAACTTACCAATGGTGTTTCAAGAGATGTTGCGAGTGTTAAAGGCGACGTAAAAAATGCTTTAGACACTGTCCAAACAATGAAAAACGAAATTGTTGAGTTCAAGAAAGAAGTTGTTAGTGATGTTAAAGTCTATTTCAACCAATTAGAGTTTTTTGAACAAGGCATGTATAAAATCGTTTCTCAAATTCCTAATGCTAAAGTTCAAGAACAATTAAAAGTGTTTTATAGCGAATGGAATGAAAAGAAAAAAGCAATTCAAGAATTTGTTGGCGGATCATTCAATCAACTTGATGAACAATTGAAAGAACTTGAAGAAAAGAAGAATAGCGAAATCGCCAATTTAAGAAGCGAAATCGATAAACTCAAGGATTTAGTCGAATTATCTTTAAAAGTTAAGGAGACCACCGAAAATGGCGAAAGAAAAGAAACAATTAACGAAGAAACAGATAAGGAATAGACAAAGAACAATTCAAGCTGCGGCTCGTGTTGGCGAATTTGCAGTTGTCCCTGTTCCCTTTGCAGCTTTAATGATTGCGAACCGTGACGCTTGGTTTTCTACTCCTGAATCAGCGACAAGCATTAGTGTTGGAGCAGGTTTAACCGTTGGACTTTTAATCGCAGCTTTGATTGGCGTGATGATGGAGAATAAGGACAAAAATATCGATTTAGGATATCCACTCCTTATTAGTAAATGGATTATGGCAACCATTATTTTATCCGTTATCGAGAATGTCCTTCATACTATTTCTGGAATAATGTGGATTGCACTTTCTGGTCTTGGTGCTTCCTATGGTTTGGATATAACTCGTAAAGTATTTAAAAAACGAGCCGACAAAACTCAATCCGAAATTGATGATGCAGAACATGAAAAAGGAAAAGAGCAAGCACGAGCTGAACTTGATGCAGAAGAACAAAATAAAAAGATAAAAATTGTTGTTAAAAAGTAAGCGAGGTAATTAAAAGTGGGAAAGTTAGAAAAAGGAATTACTACTGCTGTAAATGCACTTGGAAAAGCAAGCGATGGAGTTGGCAGTTTAGTATCTTCTAAAAAAGAATTTATTACTAAAAACATCATTAATGGCATCTTGTTGATTGTCATTCTTTTAGCATTTGGTTGTTTTGATTTTTTACACCTTGAATTTCATTTTGAATATTTAGCGGATCCTAATTATTGGGTTGACGTTCTTATTAAAGCAGTTGCAGATATTTGTGCTTATAACATTGGAATCAACTTTATTATTGATGATGTAATTAAAAGAAACGAGCAAATTGTTATATTAAAGCGTCACTATGAAAAATTAAATTCCTGTAAACAAGCTGATTTTGAAGAATTTATCCCAATATACAACAAAGAACAAAAAGTTCTTGCCTACAAGCATAAAATGACTCGATTAATTTATTTGCTTAATAAGGTTGCAAAAAGAAAAGATAAAATTCTCTATAATAAATGGTTAAAAGACAATACCATTGATATTCATAAAAACAGATATTGTATAAAGAGAAAAGAACTTGAGTATTTAAGATCTGATGAATACATTAAAGAAAACATAGATGCTCTTGACGTAAAATATGTTGATGTTGATTCTTCTGTGTTTGAAATGGAAATTGATGGTTCTCCAAAAGTTGTTCAAAACAAAGTCGTAGGTTCTGTTTCAAAAGGAAGAGCCGTAGCATCATCATCTACCTTGCTTGGAGTAGTTATATTCTCAATGGTATTTAGGTCAATTGGTCTTTCTCCAAATAAACAGGAATTTGAAAACCAAATGGTTGCCGCAGCTTATTATGCTATTTCTATCGCAAGTGATATTGGAATTATTGTTTGGCAATTTATGAGAGGCATTCTTGGAACTCATAGAATCGTATCTCAACAAGTAACCACTCCATTAGCTGAAAGAGTTAAAATTCTTAAAAAGTATTATGAATGGAGAATTGCTAAAGGTTACCAAGCACCACGTTGCTATTTAGAAATCCTTGAAGAAGAAAAAGAAGAAAAAAGTAGTTCAACCACAGACGACTATGTTGAAATGACTCCTAAAGAATATGAAGAATGGAGAAAGAAAAGGGAACAAGCAGAATGAAAAAGTATTTAATATTATTACTTATTATTGTTATCTCCTTGTATGGATGTGTTTATTTGGGTTCATCGGATCCTAATAAATACCTAAACTTAACCCTTATCGTATTAATTCACGTTTCGTTCTTTATAACTTACATAATAAAAAAAGAGGTCAATGAATAACCTCTTTTCTTTTACAATAATTCGTATCCGCCTTTTTTGAACCATTCACGAACAGTTGATGTTATGGATATTTTACCATTTAGAGCTGATTGAATGTATTGTCTGCTTACTCCCACTTTTTTAGCAAAGGAGTTAACGGTTAAGTTATTGTCGAGCAACCAAATGTTAAATCTTCTTTTTGCTTGAGCAGTAATGTAATGACTTGTTTTTGTTTCGCCCATAGTTTACTCCTTTCTCTATTTATTATTGCACAATGCACTATGCCTTTTCAAATAGTTTCTTCTATACATTCTTCCCCAACATCCACAACTGATCTGTTCGCCACTTTTAATTGTATCTTCACGAGCAATGAATTCTTTACCACAAGTGACGCATTTACATTTCCAATATTTGCGTTTCCTGGTGGAATCCATTTTGTATGTTGGTTCAATAAGTATTAAGTGCTTAATTTTATCTCCAGGTTCAAGAATCATAATCTTCAAACAAACTTAATTGTCCTTTCTTTTTGTTTTCTTCCATTTCTTCAAGGATATCGTATTTATATTTATTTAAAGCATAGTCAATTCTTGATTCACTTATTTTGCAATATTCCGGATCAAGTTCAATTCCTATATATTGGTAATTAGCATTTCTTTCTCGATTTTCAAACATCGCAGCTTTTCCTGTGCTACCACTACCATTGAATATATCAAGAATAGTCGCACCTTTTGGACAAACTAATCTAATAAGGTATTGCATAAGTTCCACAGGTTTAACTGTTGGATGAATATTCTTTCTTAATGTTTCACCTCTTTGAAAAGCATTATCAATAGCAGTTTTTCTTCCATCATTTACATTGGTAGATTCAAGGAAGTCTAAACCATCATCTCTATCTTTTTTACTTGCTTTCGCACAATAGAAATATCTTGATGCACTACCTTCATCATTATATGCTTGAAATGTTTTGCAATTTCCATATTTTGAATAAACTTGATTATTAATCTTGTATTCTTTCGTTATATCGCCATTTCTCTCACCCATTGGCATACCACCACAAACTTCTTCGTAGTCGCTTTCATCGTAGGTAAGAATTACATTAGCAGGAAATCTACCAAGTTCATTAGCACCTGCGTTTTCGCCTTTTCCACCTAAATCACATTGGGTTTGACCTTTTCTACTATTAACATAGTTTTGACTTTCTATGCTTCTTTTTGGTGCTTTATAATCACTTTCAAGTGGAACTCTACACTCATCAATGTTGATACCACCAACACCATATTTCATAACATTTTCTGCTACTGTTTTTTCTATTGGTTTTCTTGCGACAATAATAGGTTCATAAGCTGGTTTTAAGGCAGTTCCCCAACCAGACCATTTATTTTGTGCTTCTTTGATTTCATACTCGCCGCCAAATGGATTTTTAACTAGATTTAAACTATTTGTATGTGTTTCTTTTGCACCACTTTTGCCTAAACCTACTACCTTACTCTCAACTCCATTTTTCTTATCAACAGCAAGCCCTATATTCATTGATTTTGGAAACCCACTACCGTATAACCACATAATGCAATCTCTAATTTCAAAGCCGCCATCTTCAATAGCACAAGCAATTCTGTGATAAGTTCGTGTTCCACCAAATGCTAATAAATATCCACCTGGTTTCAACACTCTTAATGCTTTTTTCCACAATTCCACATTATATGCGATTCCACTTGCATCCCACGACTTATTCATAAAACCAAGTTCGTATGGTGGATCCGTAATAATAGCATCTATTGAGTTTTCTTCTAAAGTATCTAAAACTTCTAAACTATTACCATTAATAATTTTATAAGGTTTCATGTTCGATTATCTCCTTTTCCACATAGTTTTCCACAATGCGAATGTGAGTATTTATATTATTTACTAATTGAGAGAAAATGCTTGTTAGAACAGTTGTTACAATGCTATCGCCTGCACAATGGTAAATTGCGCTATCGCTTAAACCAATATCTTTCAATGCTTGATAATCTTCATCGGTAAACCCCATTAAGCGCATACACTCTTTTGGTGTTAATTTTCTAATTCTTAACATATGCTGCCCCCCCCGATCAATTTCATAATCATTGGCAAACCAGAGAATCCACTTGCTTTGGTTGTAAGTGTGGAACATAAATCACTTTCGGTTCTTCCCCTAATTCCCTCATCATAACGGAAATCAACAATTTGCCAATTTTCATTTTCTTTTATTCTTTTCATCTTTTACGACTACCCCCACATTCTCCCCCCCCTGCGTGGTGAGAGTTTGGCAACTACCTTTTTGCACTGTTCCCCTGTGGGTTTCCATTCTCGTTGAAATGTCAACACCATCACCATCTTCTGCAAGTAAGTAGCCTTGCTCGGTTGCATTCTTAATGGCGATAGCAATTACTTGTCCATGATTTTCGGTAAATGTTGGTGCGATACCATTTTTACCAACTATGGGTGTTTGTGCATAATCGCTTTTTGAATAGTTGCCTATTAAATCAACTTCATCTTCTTCGTTTGGGTTATCTTCTTTAACTTCAATGTTGTAGCCCCTTTTAAGTGGCACTATTTCTCTTAAATCAAAGTCTTGTGGCAAGTCATCACCAATATAATTAGTTGTGCCTGCTCTTTTGCTTTGCTCGGTTGTTAATGGTCTGCCAATAGAACAGTTAATCTTGCTATTATTGACCGAGAAATCTTTTGTGCCAGTTGCACTTATGTAATCTATCATCTTTTGTGAAAGATAATATTTTTCATCAACATTGTTTTCTAACAAGTCTTTGAGTTTGTATTTAAGTGGTATTTTACAAGGAAAGTCATAAGCATATTCGCCAAGAATACTTATCATAAAGCATCTCTTTCTATTTTGTGGTATTCCGTAATTCTTGCCATTTAAGATTTCAACATAGTTTGAATAACCAAACTCTCTCAACCTTTGTTCCCACTTTTTAAAATGGTTGATATTGCCTTTTCCTACCACCTCTGGAACATTCTCCATAATTAATATTGTAGGCATATTGAGTTTTAAGCTGAATCGCTCTAATAGGATTCTCTCAATTTCCCAAAGCAGACCGGATCTTGTTCCACCTTCTGCTTGACTTGTTTCCATTCCTGCTCTTTTACCAGCGAGAGAAAGGTCTTGGCACGGAAAGCTGTATGTAAGTATGCTTGTTTGCTCTTTTGGTAGTTCTCCTAAATCGCTACCTTTTACATCCATAATATTAATTAGGTTATGAGTAGCTTCACAATTGTTATAGGCATTTCTTAACCAATCAAGCGGCTTTTTGTAAAGTTGTTCTATTGTGAGTGGTTCATTGTAGTTAATACTTGTTCCTTTGATCCGCTCAACAAGTTCTTCTTTCGTTTTACCAACAGAATAATCAGCTTTGTCTTTAATGTGTATCGCATTATAACCACAATAACTGTTATATGCCCATTCGCAGATTTTGGAGTTAGTTTCATCAATTTTAACATTGAGAATACTTAATGCTTTTCTTTGAGCACCAATTCCAGCGAACATTTCAAGAAGAATAACAGGTTCTTTGAGTTTAAAGTATGGATATAATTCGCTCCAAATAGTTAATTGTTCTTCTTGTCTATCCATAAAAACTCCTTTCTAATCTCTTTGATTATATGTAAATGCAAACTTGCCTTTGTCGGTTTCAATTTTTCCACGATATTGTGTAATATGTTCTCCTGATTCAGGCGAATAAGATGAACCAACTCTTTCTCCATGTTTCATAGCAATCGCATTTATTAATGCTTGAACAGGTAAATTGTAAGCAATGTCCATTGGTGTTTTGTTTTCAAGAACGCCAGATTTAATTAATTCATATTCTTCTTCTGTTATTTCAATCATTATTTTTCTTTCCATCTTTAATCACCACTTTTCTAATCAAATTTTTGCGAATGAATAATGGTTTAATACCACTATGTTCCATTCCCATTCCAAACGAATCAGAATTATTGATAATTGAGTGAACACCTTTATATTTGATTCTAATAAAAGGTTTTTTGAAATATACAATTACAATCATATTTCTTCATACTCCATTCCGTTGATAACATAGGCGAACAACCACTTGTTGTTATTGCCTTTTAATCGTTTTTCAACAAATTCTTTAGCTTCTTCTCTTGTTCTACACTTTACCCATCTTCTTCTCGGCAGATCGTGATTGAAGATTGTGTAGTAACAATAGACTACATAGATTTCTTCTTTCATTTTTGTAATACCTCCACATAACACCAGCTTTGAGGTGCTTTAGTTAATTGTGCATATCTTGGCGTTTTATCAGTTCCACTTTCACAACCAATAAAGTATTGCTTAGTTCCACAAAATTCACTAATCTCTCTTGGTATATCTAATATTTTTAAATCGCTAATGTGCCAGGCATAACCAACCTTGCCTTTTAAGTAATCAAACAATTCTTTTTCTTCTAAGCAGCTGTTTTGTAAAACATCATTTAATTTAAACAACTTATAAGTGCTATCGTAAGTTATCATTTCCACCTTATTGAGTGTGAACTTTGCGACCACTTTGCCATTTGCTTTATAATGGCTTGGACTAATAAGCATTCCTGGATATATAAACGATTCTTCTTTCCCTTTCGTGCAGTAGATATACACATCAATAGGTTTTGGCATTTCTTTTGTTTTGCCATTTAAATAATCTTTCCAATCCTTCGGTGCAGTATTACGAACTTCAATCTTTTTAAGTCCATTAATTTCTAATGCTACATATTTTGGTTTAATGCTAATTAATAATGCTTTCATCTTTGTTCTCCTTGCTCTCATTTTTAAATCGATTTAAGAACTCGCTCAATCCTTCTATAATCATTTCATCAGTGACTTTTTTATGTCTATTGAGAGCGACGTCAACTGTCTTTGTTTCCTCATTTAAATAAAAGGTTAAATCAAATATTTTTATCATAACATCACCTCTTTATATGGAACATAAATTATCATTTTTGTAATAGGTTTTTGTGCATCTTCAAAAGTGTGAACTTCTATACCCATTTCTTTACATAACTTAATAATTGTGTTTATTTTATCTGTATCTTTTATTTTTTGCTTTTGAAATGTAGGTATATTACTAATAATTCTGCATTTATGAACAATCATAGGTTTTAAAATCATAACAACACCTCTTTCAGTAAGTCATATTCTTTTGGAGTTAAATGTAAATATTCTGCGTGTCTTTTGTTGTATTCATTTAAGTCATTAAGTTTCATTGAAATTATTAATTGAAATACATCAATCTTTTTCTTTTTGATAATTTCTAATGCCCTTGATTCTTTACTCATCTTTTTTCTCCTTTGTGTTATCTATTTCAACTAATATTTCAGCAAAAGGTATGCCACCAACAATATGTCCTGTCTCAATGACTTCTACTATTTTTCCATTATTGATTGACACTTCTTCTAAACTTGAAACTCTAACTATTTTATAAGTCATACCAGATCTAATCCTCCTTTACCATTCACAATAGGTTTTTAGATTTTTGTAATAATAACTTCTTTTCATAGATAAGATTTGAGTTTTGTTTCCAAATCTCGTGATTTCTTTATTGCTTATATTATGTTTAGATACCAGGCAATATATATCCACACTATTATAAGCAAACCCAACCCAGTATATTTTAATGTGGCATTGAGTTGTATCGAACTCTTCTAAAAGAAAGTCACCTTTAATATTTATAAACTTGTTGCTCATAACAACTCTAATTCTCCTTTATCGTTCATTTTTGCAACAGGCTTTAATGTAGGCACACCATTACTATCAATTACCCAAATAGCACCAAATATTTCTACATCGTGTTCGTATATATCTCTATTTGTGCAATGCTTTGCATGTTTTTCATTCAAAATATTTTTCCATGCACCTTCATAAACAAAAACTTTTCTATAAAAATCTCCATCATTATTTGGATTTTTAATAATTAGTTCATCACACAATTCATCAATATTGTTAGATTCTTTAAGAATAACCAGATCTTCTTTTTTTGTTATATTGGTGTTTCTCGGCAAACAATAATAGTTTTCATACCCTTTAAATTTGCATTGAATATATATTCCATCTTTCGCTCTAAAGTATTTCATAATAGTTCCTCCTTTAATAAGTGCCATTGCTTTCCCTCACTACAAAGAAATCAAACAAGTTCTTGTAAACGGTTGTTTCACTGTTATCTTCAAATGTAACTAATAATGATCCGTTGGAATAACATAAGAAGCTACGAACTCTTGGTAGCACTCTTTCAACTTTAGGTTCATCAATTCCTTTGATTCTTTTATACAATGTAATAGTCATATTCATTCTCCCTCTCTCTGCTTTTAACGGACTTGAGACCGCCTACGGTAGCATTAAGGAAGAACCCTTATTCTTTAGGTTCTTCGTTGGTTTCGCAAATGTAATAGTCAAAACTCCAATATTTTCTTGAAACCTCTTTATCAGCTTTCTTGATGTATTTCAAGGTTTCTTCCATTGTATCAAAGGTCATAGAACCCATCACATTGGTAATGGCGTTGGTTTCCTTTGATCTGACGAACATAGTTACTTGGTATCTCATTTTGTTTCCTCCGTTCCACACCATTATAATAAATCAATATATTGCATAGTGCAACAAAAAAAGACACTATTTTTCAAGTGCCTTTTCTCTATTTAGCATGAAGCCAAACTGAACCGACGTTAATATTATATCAATTCGAGATTTATTTGGTCAATTTATTATTCGCAAAAATCTTCTTTCGGTGTTCTTTCTTCCAACTTTCTTGCTGATTCATACATAATAGCATAAAGTGGTTTCATTCTTGCTTTGAGTGAGTCAATACGGTTTTCTAATTCGCAAATTTGATTCCAAGCATCATCGTTAACTTTTCTTAACTCTTCGTTTGTTGCGTCAGACTCAATGCACAATATAGAATAACCTTTTTTCCCTGCGGTTGCACGAATTGGATAATAATTTGCGATTCTTTCTAATTCAGCTCTAACCGCTCTTTCGCTAATTTCAAAGTGAGCTGCGAGTTCTCCTTTTGTGTAAACTCTATGCGGATCCAACATCATATATGCGAGCATTGAACTCTTAAATCCTTTTTTAGCTTCTTCTGATTGATTGTATTTTTTTGCCATTTTTCTATTTCTCCTTTTTATCTGTCTTTAAATTGTTCTAACAAAGCATCAATCTCTTCTTCAGTCATATCTTCTCTTGGATTATCTTGTTTTTGTTCTGGTAATGCTTTTTCCAATTGATCCGCAAATGATTCTTCCTTTTCTTCTCCTTGCGGCTTGAATGTTGCTACTCCATTTTTCTTTGTAAACAATTTACCTTTCCAATAAATCGCAAATGGTGTTTTTAACCAAGAACCAGGTTTTAAATGGTTGTGAACAAAGTAAGATGTAATAAACACTTCACAACGATCTGGTAGAGTAAGCAGCTCTCCATTAGCAACTAATTCGTGGTAGACGCTTTTATCGTAACCCATAGAATCAAGAACAGAAATTGGATTTGCTACGAACCCATTGTTAGCAAAGAAACATAATTTAATATAATATAACTTTGCTTGGTCACTTACTTTCGCCATGTGATCCGAGAAGAGCATATCAAAGTTAAACATTGAATAAGATTTCATTTGATGCCTCCCTTTTTACAACAAGCATAAGTAAGTGTTTTAGTTTTAAGCTGAACCTCGTTTTTCATTTTGTATTCGTTAGCATATCTATCGCTCAAGTGCATTAAGAATATTGCTTTACAATGGTTAAGGTTCATTTTAGAGAGACCAATTAATGTTCCATGAAGAGAACAATGTGAATTAATATTTCTCTCGTGTTGAGCAATTTTTGTTGTTGTTTCTTTATACTCAACTTCGCTCAAAGATTGAGTTTTTAATTTCTTCTTCAATTCGTAATACTGTGCATAAACAACTTTGTGGTCATAATTGCACTCAATGAATACATAGTCAGGTTTAAAGTTAATTAAGTTGGTGTTCCATTTCTTGTGGTCATTAATGAATATAACTGTTTCTGTTGGTGTTTTAATTACAAATCCCATAGAACCATCGCAATCGTGTTCAACCATAAACGGCATTACAAACAGCCCATTAGAGAGACGTTTTATCTTTTCGTGTTCTAATTGTTGACCTTCAAGTTTTAATGCGTCCAAAGTTGGTTTTGATGCGAACAATGGTATTCCTATTCTATCCAAGTCCCTCGCAGCTTTGCAGTGGTCTTGGTGTGAGTGAGTAATCAAACAAGCACAGATCGTAGAAATGAGTATCCCATTCTTTGCTAAACCACTATATATTTCCGATAATGGAATTCCACACTCAACCATTAGGCGAGTGGGAACTCCATTTATATCGAACTCTAATACATAGCAATTACCTTGTGAAGAAGAAGCAAGACAAATCGCTTTCATAATTAATTAGAATAAATCTTCGTAATCATCTTTTGGTGTTGGGTTATTGTTTGGTTTGACCTCTTCCTTAACGGTTTCTGGTTCTTCCTTAACAATTTCTCCATCAGCACTTACATTGAAATCTTGTGGAGCTGATTCATCTTTTGGTTCTTCGGTGATTTCTTTTTCAACCTTTTGAACCACATCAACATCAATTGCCTTTTCTTTTTGAATGTTTAATGAATCATCTTTATCTTCCCACATTTCCTTATATGCTTCCGCTTCATACGAGTTATCGAATTCTCTTGGATAGTTTTTGAGAGCATTGTTTTTCATTTTACGAATAACCATAGCTTCAACGGATCCACCACTTGTATATGTAGGAGTAAGTTCTTTTCTCCATTTTTCATTTGCGAGAATTTGGTCAACAGTTAACTTTTCAAATTCTGTGTTAATTGTTTCATAGAATTGGTCGCGTCTCACTGTATCAATAACACTCTTACCATTTTCAATCTTTTTGAATGTGTAAAGGTTAGTTTGTCTAATTTGAGCAATAAGGTTTGGTTTAACGCTTTCTCTCGTTGCCATTAAGTATTCCATTGTTCCATCATTCTTAACAACAGGATACACAACCATTATGACTTTAGCATCAAGCGATTTTGGTTGCCATTTGAAAGGAGTCATTTTTTCTCCATCAAATCCTGGTAATGTGTAATCATCGCCTTCACGAACAAGAATAGCTGATTTTAAATCTTTAAGGTTCACTCCAAACTTTCGTGTAAGTTTTTCGTTTCCGGCTCCTTGTGGTTTAATGGAAACAGAATATCCACCATCATTCTTTCTAATATCGAAGTATGCTTCTGCTGGTGTAGCGGCAAAGTTGAGTTCAGTAAATCCCACATTTTGAAGAGCAATTTTCAATGTTGTTTGGTCAATTTTCTTTAGGTCGTAATCATTGTTGCGACAAACGGTAATAAACGATGCCATTGCATTAATAACACATGTTCTTCCATAGTCGGTAAATTTTGCTCCAGACTCTTCAAGTCCTTTGTCTACCAAGTTAACGATATCAACTTGGAATTTTTGTGTGCCAGATAGCACAAGTTCTTTTTTTTCTTCCATTGGTTTAGTCCTCCTTATATTTTCATAACCATTGGTGTTTTAATATTATCCATAACCTTAACACAAATTAATTGCGAATTGGTTTTGAATTTTGAATCAAATGTTTCTGTAGAAATCTCTCCACCTTCATCAAATAGGAATGGTAGATCTGGTAATCCAAGAGCAACTTTTATTTTCTCGCAAATAGCAATTCCTGTAACAACTCTTTCGGACTTTGAACCACTCTTCCAGGAAACATTAGTGCTTTCATCTTTCTCGATGTCGTAGATATAAGGTTTACAAACAGAATCATATCCACCGTTAATGTTCTCTTTAATAAGTTGGAACTTAATGTTTCCAAATATCTTTTGAACTTTCTCATCAATTAATGAAAGTTTAGTTTTGATAAATAAGTTAATAAGTTCTTTCTTTTGTTCAAACATAGCGAGTTCAGCTTGATGAGACTTCTTTAATTGGCGAATCTCAACAAGTTTCTCTTTTTGCCTTTTAGCATATTCATAGTCTGAAACAGTGTTAGCAAATGGAACTTTAGCTTCTAACTTATCTTGAATCTTCTCTTGAACCATTGCTCGCATTGCTGCGGCATCAGTTTTAATTTGTTCTTTTCTTTCGAGTAACTCTTTTACTTGTTCTTGGAGTTCTCCGATTTTAGGATTAATCTCAATTGGTTGGTTTTGAGCGTCATTAATAAGTTTGCTTAACCTTTCAATTTCTGCAAGAGTTGTATCAATATCTACTTTAAGGTTGTCCAATGCTTGAATTCGTTTTGGTTGTTGACTCTCTTCATCATTTAAAGAGTTCTCGTAAATACTCTTAATTTTTGCATTTTCTTTACCTTGAGCAATAAGTGCTTCTCTTTGCTTTTGGATTTCTTCTTCCCACTTGGAGCGAGCATTTTCAAGTTGCTCTCCCTCTAATGGTCTACCGCAAGTTGGACATGTGCTTTCAAATGTTGGATGAGCAAGTTGTTCATCAAGTTGTTTTAGTTCATAAACAATTTCTGCTCTCTTTTTACCACATAAACCAACTTGGTTCCTTAAACTTTCAATCCTGGTTGAGTTGTTTTTAATATCGTTAGAAATATTCGCTTTATTAATAAGTAAATCACGATATTTTCTATTCGCATCTTCCAATTGTGTGCGAAGCTCTTTTGTGGAATCCTTTTTTAGATCCGCTTGTTGTAATTGAATAATGTTGAGTTGAGTTTCATTAATTTGCTTATCAAGTTCAACTAAAGCGGCATCATCATTTCCATCAACACTAATGCGAGCGATATCTTGCTCAAGTTCTTCCAAACCTTTTTTCGCAACTGCATATTCTTCTTCGGTTGGAGAATCGGTTTTTTCAAGTAAATCAATTTGAGCATCATCTCCAAGTAGTTGTTCATTCAAACCTTTGATTTGGTTGTAGTATGATTTCTTGAGTTCATCAACTCTTCCATTGACCGCAGCTAAATCATCTTCAATCATTCTTAAAGTTGGGTTATTAATAAATACTTGTGCGTCATCCACGTCTCCTATTAAAGAAATAATAAATGCACGCAAGTCTTTCCAAGAGTCTGTTTCGCCTAAATTACCAATGTAGAACGGATCAGTGAGAGCACGAGCACCCTCAATGCCTTTAACATTAAGAGCATTTAGTTGGAAATCTTCGTTAAACAAGGCATAGAAATCTCTTTGAGTCTTTTGCTTTACACCATTGTAGTAATAGTTTAAGTGGTGACCTTTAAATGAGACTTCAGTGGTTCCACGAGCGGTAACCCAATCTTCTCCATATTCCTTGCGAATAGTAATTTCTTTATCGCCAACTTTAAATGTTCCCTCCACCTTAACTTCTAATTTGGTGTCGTTTAATGGTTTAATGGATGCAAGATCCGTTCCACCATTTAATAATTTGTCTGTGAGAAGAAACACAATAGCTTCAAGAGTGTTAGTCTTTCCAATCCTATTGTCTCCCACGATTTTTGAATTACCATCAAACACATAGGTCGCATGACTAATGTTTCTATAATTGGTAAGTTCTAATTTTGTTAATTCTACTTTCATTGTAGACCTCCTTTTCTTTCTTGCATTTTCTTATTGAACCTTTCGGTGTATTCATCGCCAGAGAGTGCTTTCCATCCATGCGTTAATACCAAATCTAATAGTCTATGAACATATATGCAATCTTCAAGAAACTCGACATTTTCTACTTGGTCGTCCTCAAAGTCTGCTAATGCTCCATCAAGATAATTTTCAAGAACAGCTACTGCTCCCAAAATCTTTGTTTCATCAACATCTACTTTCATAATCTAAAACTCCTTGTAGGTTCTTTTGCCATAATCTTTTTCATTTTGAGCATATTGAGTAAGTAATCAACATAGTTCTTGGAACTTGCTTTCCATTCCTTGCTATATTCAAACCAAAAACCATCGACATCAAACCTAAACTTTTCGTAAAACTCGACAATGTTCTCAACCTTGTGACCTTGCTCAACGAGTAAATCACAAACCTTTGCGAACTTACGATGCCCAATTTCTTTATCGTGTAATTCTTCAATAGTTCTCTTCTTCATCGCTTTCCCTTTCCTTCCCAAGCACCTATATATTAAATCATATTATTGCACAATGCAACAAGAAAGATGATATTTTTTGCCTCATGCACGCGTGGGCAACTTATCCTTTAAGATTACTAATAAAGTAAAGATATAAATATGTAAATGTATAAATGTATAAATATATAAATGTGTAAAGATTTAAAAATAGAACGATTTAATATGTGATATTAAATCAAAAAGAAAGAAAAAAGAAAGAAATAATTTTGACCACATTATTAATTATATTAATACCATTTCAGACAAGCTGATCCGGTATTGTTTTCATCATTTTTATTATATTCTTGTAAATATTTTAGAGTTTGATACAATTTTTTATGGGAGAAAGGTATTCCCACGATTGTATTACTCCTTTTAAGTTTTCCAATCCCTTTCTCCTTTTATTTTTACTCAAAAACAGTTGTTATTCTTGTAAGTATATAATAATATATATGTAGGATATTGAAAAATGTTCATCCTGATTTCTATGTAAGGCATATAAAAATCCCTTTCTAAAAAACATAACTTATATTCATTGCAGTATGTCTTACAAAGCACAATAAAAGATTGTGCGATTGATCCGTTGAAATACCTCCATTCCATAAATGTTCAACGGATTTTTTTGTGTTTGAAAATGTTTCGTGATATCCTAAAATAGTGGGAAGTAATCAGATGAAGAAAAATGTTTTTAAAGCAAACGATGAACAATTAGAAGATTTATACACTGCTCTCAAAGGTGGTGCTCCGCTTTTACTTGCTCTTCAATTTGCAGGAATTTCCAGGTCGACTTACTTTTATTGGGTAGCGGTTGCTTGTATAGTTGAACAAGCTGAATCCCAAGAAGATTTGGAAAGTATGGAAAACAAATTTCATTCCGGAGTTTCATTACAACAAGTTCGTGATGTGAGTGAATCAATAGCTTCACAAAAAAGAACCGGAATTGGAACATATATTGAACCAACTGCAGAATCTGTCCTTGCTTATAAAAACGACTCTAAATTTAGAAAATTCGCAAATAAGTGTTATGAGGTAATTCACGAGTGCGACAGGATCCGCTCAAAAGTTGCTCTCCAACACTTAATTAAAATAAAAGATTCCACAGATAAAAGTAGTAGAATTAATGCAAGCGGCTCCATGTGGTTCCTGGAAAGAACTTATGGTGACTTTTTTGCTAAACCAAGCGATTTGAAAGGCAGTGAAGAATCTAAAGAAATTGCTATCCCACCAATTCGTGTTGAGTATGTTGATCCGACATCAAAGGAAACAGAAGAACGAGTCAAACGAATGGAAGAAGAACTTGAGAAAGCAATTAATGGAGAAGGTAATGCTTAATGCCTATAACTGTTCGCTTGCCAGCTATCTTTAAGAAAATCCAGGAAGATGGGTATAACAATAATATTCTTTATGGTGGTCGAATTGGAGGTAAAACCAACAATACAGCCAAGATTGCCATTTTAGAAATGCTCGCAAATCCATATTACGATGTAGTTGTTGCTCGTGTTAGTTACGGATCATTAGCTGATTCATCCTATGCAGAAGTTGAAGCAGCGATTCGTGATATGGGTGATAATATTAGTGAAGAATTCCACTTAAAAAAGTCTCCTTTAAGAATAGAGAGAAGAGGAAACGGTGGAACTATTTATTTTATTGGTTATGGTGGTTCAAACACTTCCAGGACCAAGTCTTTTAAACCAAAACACAAAATCAAAGTGGTTATTTTGGAAGAAACACAAGAACTAAAGGATGAACAAAACTTACACGAAGCTCTTGCATCTTTAAGACGTCACTATGGAGAGAATGTTCGTGTATATATATTAGGAAATCCAAAACCACAAATGAGTCATTGGTTCTCTAAATTCATCGATGAGAAAACATTTGATCCGGATTGGGGAGTTTACAATTTGACCTACAAAGACATATTGCCTTTTATTAATGATTATGACCTACGTGAAATATTAAAGACAAAAATCACAGATTATGAGTATTACAAATGGTTCTATTTAGGCGATAGAACAGGCGGCTTTGGTTCTGTTTATCCAATGTTCAAAATGGATAAGCATGTTATTAGTATTGACCAATGGAATCAAGTTATAGAGAGAAGTAATATTAGACCTGTGGCGTGTATAATAGGTGGCGATGGAGCTGTAAACCGTGACTGCACATCGTTTGTTCCAATTATTCTGCTTAACAATGGACAAAGTGTAATCGGACCAATTTTCTACCACAATCCAATTAACGATGGTGTTATTGGTTATCATCAACTTGTTCAAAACTTGTTGGTGTATTGGATGGAAGATATGTTAGGAATGTTTAGAATGGGAACATTACGAGAAACAAGAACACACCCAACAATGAGAAGAATTCCGGTTTGGATGTTTATTGATAGTGCCGCTCCGGATCTAATTGCAGAATGTCGCTTTTTCTTGAGTGATAGATGTTCAATTAATCCTGTTGTAAAAGAGAATGTTCCACAAATGGTTTCAACTGTTCAAAGTGCTATTCTCAACAACAACATTATCATTATTGATTACGGTGGATACAAATCTTACACTAAAAATAAATGGATGCCTACAAAGGTTAATTTGCTCGCAGAACAATGGGAAATGTTAACTTGGAATGAGAAACAAGACAATTATGATCCGATTGTTCCAAACGATGTTAGCGATGCCGCAACTTATGGAATTATCAGTTGGTTTAAGAATCAAGAGAATATACAATATTTCAACATAGCGAAAATTATGGGTAAACAAACTAAACTAATTCGTGATATAATAGCAACAAAGGAGTAATTCAAATGTTACAAGAAGAAGAAAAGGTTGTCGCTACCGAAGAAAGCGAAGAAACAATAACTCTTACAAAAGAGCAAGTTAAAAAACTTAAAGAAACAGGCGAGTGCACAGTTGAAATTGAAGATGTCGATGTGGGAATTAAGGAAGAAGATATCGATAGAATCGCAAAAGCGAATGAAATGAAAGTAAAGGCGGCTCATGTTTTAAACAAAGAGCAACAAGAACTTTATGCCAAAATCGTGGAAGAAGCCAAAATGCCTGTCAAGATTACAGATGGCACATTCCAAATGGGAGAAAATGAACTTGATATTCGTTATCTCTCTCCAAGAAATAGAGACCAAATGATGTTTAGACAAGGCACATTAGAGAATATTTATCTCAAGCAAGGTTTAACAAGTTTGATTGATATCACTCGTTTATTAATGGTTCTCGCTGACTTTTTAGGTGTTAAAGACATCGTTGGCAAAACCGATGAAATTATCGAAAAAATTGAAAAAGAAAATAAGATCCGTGAACAATTGAAGGGTCAAACAGTTGAACCAGAATCAACTGAAGATAACAAAGCATAATTGATTTAGAGGAGATTCGCTTATGGCAGAAGAAAAGCAAGTTTCGGTTGTGGATTCAGTAGTCCCAAACGCAGGTGTTAGTGTTTTTCAAACAGGATTAGTTCAAGTAGTTAATGATACTTACTCGTTTGCGAACTCTTCTCTTTTTATTGCTGCGATTGCCGGTTATTACCAAGATTACGCATTTAGATATATTAGACCAAGTGTTCAATGGTTAGATGGATATGTTCCAAGTATTCACTCTCCAGGCACAGGAATTATGTCTACCCACATTGCTGGTGCTTTAATTTCTGGTTTAACAAGACAAATCGTTGGCGAAAAACTTATTTTTAGAGTTACGACAAAAGATGATCCGTCAGCTCTTGAAACACTTAAATTTACAAGTGAATGGGCAAAGAAAGTAAATATTAAAAAAGCAGTTAAAGCTGCGATTGGTTATTCATTAGGCGTTGGAACATCGCTCATCAAGATTAACAAAAAGGCAAATGGTAATTTATGGTGGGAAGGTGTGCGATTTGATAATTGTGTTTACCTTTCTTCATTCACAGGCGAAATTAAAGAAGCGGAATTCTTACTCCGCTCTTATGTAGATACTCGTGGTAAAAAAGGCAATGTCCACTACTACATTTGTGAAAAAAGATATTGGAGACCAAGCGAAGGTAAAATCGAAAAACTCCCTGATGGAACTTATGCTACAAAAGAGAAAAAAGGCACATTGATTCCAACAGTTGAATATGTAGTTCACAGAGCAAGTGCTCAATCACTCCAAAACTTAACGAACAGATCAATGATGAAGAAAACAATTGGTTGGTCTGAAATTCCGGAAGAAATCAGAAAATTGATTAAGGATGATTATGGTGCTTTAAGAATTGGCGAACCACAAAGATTAGGTTTAATTAATTTAGGTGTTGAACCACTCTTAAATGGCGATGGCGATATTTCTTGTCCTACAGGAACTAACTTCGGTCAATCAATGATTGTTCCAATTCAAGATGATTTAATAACCTACGAACTCGCAAGTTCTTATTTGCTCCGTGATATGTATAATGGTAAAGGCACAGTTTATTTACCAAAAAATCTCTCTTTAGGAGATGTTAATGGTTATCCAAGTATTGAAATTACAAGTGGAACTCAAACAATTCCTGGAGATGCAAATGCGGTCAATACTCCTGTTATGCCTCCATTTATTCCAGAGAGTCCGCTACAAGGTATGCCTGATAAAATTGAAACAATGAAAGGCGTTAACCCAGAAGACCAAAAAGCAATTGTCGAACAATTTGAAACTCGT
>OCTW011583585.1_pt1 | contig 39058 bp, 33 predicted proteins | sample 1539671 | NCBI WGS metagenome assembly OCTW01 (sample SAMN02144230, study PRJEB22623) | gut metagenome | biome: sheep rumen | host: Ovis aries | place: New Zealand
AAGAACTGGTTTACCGAACTTGAGAGCAGTTGTAGTCCTACACTTGGTAGGTATAGCGAAGTCGTAGTTGACCTCGTTCATCATATCTGTCAACCTGTTCTGTACCCAAGAAGCAAGCTTCTTCAGATACACTGGGTTGCCAGCTATGTCAGTACCAATAACGATCGGGTTGCCGTTGCCATCGGTGGCAGTCTCGTACTTCGGGCGATCAGAAGTCGCAGACTCTTTCTCTATCTCGTCGAGAAGAGTGTCGACTTTGTTCTCCCTCACGAACGCAAGGTAGACAGCAGCCAACATCTCACCGAATGAGAAGATGTATTCCGAAGCACCTTCAGTTGTGTTGAACTTGTAGGAGAACACAACCTTGTTGTTCAGCTTGCCGTCCTCTCCGATCTTGGGAGCAAGACGGAACATAGACTCAGTCAAGAACCTGTTGAACAGATCTGCGAACCTAGCATTGTAGGAACTCCTTGACAGTTCCAGTAGCTTGGTAGGAGTGTAGGTACCACGCATAGTGCGCAGTTCTTCAGTCTGTGCTGCTACAACATCTTCGTTGAAGATAGGTTCAAGACCACTATCGTGTTCAGTGCTGATCACATCACTAAGACTGGATGTTCTCCCAGACTGATCGACGATCTGGTGTCTGTCAAGATCGTTCTTGATAGCTTCGACGTCATCGTCTCTCCAGATGAATGATCTACGATACTTGAACTCTGCTGCTTCCTGAGTGTAACCGAAGGATGCGATAAGCTCCTTGATGATCTTGTTCTTGGTGGCTCCAGCGAATTCCTCGGTAAGTACGACAGGCTCTGCTTTGCACAGAGATTTGGTTCCAAGCCAATCATCACACAGGAAGTTCTTGATGTTCTTGAAACAGGTTACATTCCTGCGAGAGCAAGTGAGACACTGATTCTCAGCGATAGTTGGTTTGGATACTTCGCTAAGTGAATGAGTCGTATCGAGAACAACCGTCTTGGACTTGAGCGTAAGACCGTAATCGCTCAAGATGTTGTCAATAAGGACATTAAGCGCTCTCTGCTGTCCAGCATGATCTAACAAGTACTTCATGTTCTTGTACAGGAAGCTGGACTGCTTCTCAGTCAAGTAACCTTTGTACTTGGCAAGTCCACAAGACTCAAGATAATCCCACATGTGACTCATGGACACTGCAGGAGTCTTGACGTTAGCGTAGCGCTTGGCGATAAGAGCAACAGGAAGCACGGACCACACCATCGTCCAGAGAACAGCGGCGTAGTTAGCTTCGAAGTTGTACTCCTTGATTGCCCACCTGTTAGCTATCAGGTGTAGCACTTCGATCATGTGTGCTTTGAGACTGAGTTTTTCATTGTCGTCGAGACGCTCAGTGTCGGCATGGAGAAGCTCCAGATTGCCAGCCTTAGCGATACGCGTTCTACGTCTTTCGGACAACGTGAGACTGTCAGAAGCCATAAGACCATCTAGGTCCTGACCGAACAACTTGACCATGTCGTAATTACTCTTGAAACGGTACTCCAAGTTGTTCAGAAACGCTTCCGTTACCTTGCCTTGTTTGCGCAGATTGTTGAGCATCGTACGCATCTCTTTCGCAGTAATTATACTGGATATTTCTTGGCTCGGAACGCGATATACTATGGCTTTAATTAAATCCACTTGGGTCGGGTATCTCTCGCAAAGGAGATCGTAATAGCGACCAGGGATCTTGTAAGCCTCAAGAGTCTTGGAATGGACAGAAGTCTCAGGTAGACCAGCTGCGAGAGCGCAGTCGACGTAGAGATTCTCAAGCGTAAATGGGATGAGCTGTCCAGTGTCCAAGGATGTGATGTACATCATCCTATCAAAAGCCTCTGTCCTGTAGAGATCAGTGTTCCTGAGTTCAGGATACGCAACACCTTCTCTGTCGTAGATCTGCTGGGAACATCTGTATTCCAATGTGCTGGATTCTCCAGTGATCGGATTGATGATCCCGTCTATGACGAGAGGTTGATACTCGTACAGTCCAAGCTCAGCGGGGCTTACATCATCTTCGGCATAACTCAACGCCGCGTCATGTGTCAATCGACGGTACGCTGTCGGTCCAACAGTCTGCTTAACGAAGTAGTTCTTCCTCATGTTGAAGGTGGTATCCTTAGTCAAGCGATACCAGGTACCTCCATTGGAAGCAAGTGCTCGTTTGTAGCTTTCAAGAGACGGATAATTCTCTTTGTCCGTAGGATCGATGATGTACTCGCCTGCAAGATGTATGACGTAGGGATTGGATATCTCCGGAACAAATTCTTTGATTGAAGGAAGAATCTGCATATCCCTAAACTTATCAGCGAAGTAGGTGCTCTTGATGGTAACAGTTCTCAGGAAATCGAAGACTTCCTGATTAGCTACTTTACTGAGTAGTGACATAATCTTCTTTCTCCTTTATTACCAATAGAAAAGAAAGGCTATAACATGGCAAGTGGTGATAAAAATGTTGTCCTTCGCTCCATTGCCAGAATCAGACAGTTGTTTGGTATAACCAGCACGTCTGACTTGGCAAGTCCGACCGCACAACCGAGATCGACTTCTCTGCATTATGGCATGTTTAGCAACGATGAATTGCGGCATGTCGATACTCTTTCCAGGAGTCCTCTGAACCAGAGGGAGATCAGTGCGCAGGATATCGTAACTCAGCTTACAGATGTCGCTAACAGCAGTCGTCGCACTATCGAGGAACTCAGCACGCTCAAACAGATGTCGCCGGAGATATCGACTGCCGAAGAGATAGTCGTTAGCTCCATCATGTCCCCTGTGGATCTGCAGACTGACAGCGTGTCTGTTGCCATCGATTATCCACTTGGTACAGATGCTACCAACAAGATCAACGCGCTGCTTACCAACTTCTTCAATGACGAGTATGCTCTCGGTCCTAAGCTCTACAGCTGGCTGAAGGATACTGCGTTCCGTGATGGCTCCAAAGCCATCCTCGTGATCCCACAGAGAACTATCGATGTCCTCAACACTGTGGCTGACAGTTGGGATCCTACTTACAAGGATCTCATCAAGAGACAGAAGGATTCGATATCCAAGTCAACCGAAGGTCTCGTGATTGACATCGACGAAAAGGACATCAAAGTAGTATCTGATAAAGCATGCGAAAGTCTCAAGGCTCTGGGTATTGGTTCTGAGTTCTTTACTGAGGATCAGAAGAAGACTGTCAAGTTCAAAGACAAAGATGGTAAAGATGCGTCCCTGGAATCATACACGTCTGATGCTATCGCCAAGAATCTGATGCAGGGAGCTTTCAACCTCATCAAACACACTGACGATGGTCAGGGTGTCATAGTGACCAGAGATCTGTCTCCGATCCTCAAGGGATCATGTGTCATCAATGAGAAGATCCAGTCCCTCCAGGAAGAGGCAGAGCGTCAGGTATTCGGCTACGACAAGAAGAAACCAGATGCTCCTAAGGAAACACTTCCTGTGCTCTGTGTATCAGACGTGATCAACACTGGCAAGAACGATCTTCCGATAGTCATTGAACTTCCTGCAGACTCGGTCATCCCTGTGTGTGCACCTGGCGACAACAAGAATCATCTCGGTTACTTCGTCATGGTGAACGAACTTGGACAGCCAGTTCGTGGCGAGCAGGCGTTCGATGTTACGCCCAACACAGACATGACCAATCGTCTTGCTACCAACGCGGCAAGATCTGTGTTCGGTAACAACAACATTACGTCGTTCCAGATAACCGGCATGACTGATACGCAGGTGATGGACAATCTCACCAATGTGTTCTCCGTCGCTGTTAACTTCCTTCTGAAGAACAAGCTTAAGAAAGATGGATTGACTGGACTTCAGCTCAACATCCATGAGTCGGTAGGCAAGGCGTTGTTCTATAACCTACTTGCCAAGACAGGTATCAGGATGATCTTCATACCTGAACCCATGATGGTCTACTACCGTCTTGATCATCGTCAGGATGGAACAGGCAAGTCGTTGCTTGAAGACGTGGATTACCTGATGGCAGTGAGGTGCACTCTGTTGATGGCCAAGGTTATGGCTCTCATCGACAATGCTACCAAGCATCGTACGATCGAGGTAACGATCGATGACAAGAACGTGAACCCGTTCGAAGCTCTCGAGCGAGCACGTCACATATTCATCAGCAAGAGAGTGCCGAATATAACGAACAATCCGCGCTCAGCGATGGATTCCATCATCAATTCTCACCTTACGATCAAGCCTAAGAATATCCCTGGAGTAGTCGATGATCTCAGTGTCAATGACGAGACCAAGTATGGGCAATCTCAGGCGCCTGACAGCGAGCTGCTTGACAAACTCAACAACATGATCGGACTTGGATTGGGTATACCTCCATCTGCTCTGAATCAGTTGAATGAGACAGAGTATTCGAGGTCTGTTGCAACAGTCAACATGTTCTTCGCGAACAAGGTCCGTAACTGGCAGACAACGATCAGACCCTACAACAAGAAGTTCCTCATCAACTACATCCTTAGTAACTCTAAGCTTGTGGAGGCGATCACCAAGATCGTCGATGATGATCTTAAGGGTTCTCAGAGCACCAAGCAGAAGGACAACACTTCGCAGTGCATCCAGAATGATCAGGACAAGTCTGCTCAGGAGATCGTCAAGAAGGTTCTCTCCACGGTTGAACTCGTTCTCAATCCTCCGAGCATGAGTACGTCCAAGGCTCAGTTCGAGGAACTTCAGTCTCAGGCAGAGACCATCAACAAGATGATGGAGATGGTCTATCCTGAAGACATGACAGTCGATAGCGAACTCAAGTCCTACATGTCTGGTCTCAGAGCACTTGCTGCATCTAAGCTCATCAGGCAGTTCCTGCCTAAGCTTGGTGTGCACGAGATCGCGGACATTCCGTCCATCGACGAGGTCGATACAGACCAGATGTCTAAGGTTATCGCGTTCCTTGGTAACCTCAAGAGACGTGCTGATGATCTTGCTAAACTTATCTCTGGTAATCTTCCTCCTACAACTCCTGGCAATGGAGATAATCCGATTGACACAACGACGACGGATAATCCTGCTGGAGGCGGAGATGAGAATCCTGACGATATGGGTATCCCTGGATTCGAAGGGTAACCTCATTATCAACGTCCAGATCCCTGGGTTATCCCCAGGGATCTGGATGTATTCGTTATTTTGTCAAAGATATATTACTAAGTTGAAGTTAAATCATTAACCCCTAACAAAGGAAAACATCAATGAAAACCAAAACAAAATCCAAAGTTCCTGCAGCCCTCAAAGATCTCGTGTTCGATGGACTTACCACGTGGGTGGAAGCGTGCATCGATGCAGCTGTAACCTTCATCAACAGCTATCTTGACCACAATGCAGATTCGGAGTCTGTCAAGGTGGACTACGATCATCTACGTGAGTGCATCGACGACGTTGCTGATGGAATCATGACAGTTGGCCCGGTGTTCATCATATCGAGCATCAGTGATATCGAGTACGATGGCGCTTCTATCAAGAAGATACATCATGACACAGGAGTCCACAAACTCGATGACGCTGCGATGAAGAGCTACAAGTTCTGCTACGATCCTCACACTGACGAGATGGATGCTGCGGTACTGGACGCTCTCGGAGATAAACTCAAGTACTCTCTGGCAAGAGTCATCGAGATAATCCGCGAGGAATATACAGACACCAACGCTGAGGAGTTGTATCTGGCGATCACTGAGGCACTCAACATCATGCTTGCCATCAATCGCCTCTACAGCGAAGCGTTCTGCGTGTATGTGCAGATCCCTGACACCGACTGCAAGGATGCCAAGTCGCTTACTTGCACCGTCACAATAGGAGAGTAGACCGCTATGTCCAAGTACTCCGATGAAGACCTGAAACCCCACAAATCCGTGGCGGTTTTCGTGATGGACGGCAACTCGAACAACTTCCTTGCGATGCATCACAAGAAGCACGACATGCTCGCTCCGGTACTTGGAAAAGTCCATCCAGGTGAGCGAGTCGATGTTGCTGCAGCGCGTGAGCTGAAGGAAGAAACTGGAATGGATGTGAAACCAACTGCATTGAAGTACCTAGGGTCGTACAAGAAACAGTACAACTTCGATGGTACCAAGGTGTGGGTTGAGACGCACTGTTTCAGCATCGTGTTGGAAGGCTTCGAGAACATGCTCGATTACGTCGTGCAGAACAAGGAGCCTGAGAAACATGATAACTTTGGGTTCCATGACAATGTCGAGATAGTCAAGCACATCATCGTTCAAGATATCCGTGTTGCCGACGCATTCCGTTGGTTGCACTTCGTCTATGGTCAGACCAATAGGTGAGGTGCAGAAGAGAGGTAACTTAGGTTCCCTCTCTTTTTTGTCAAAAAATAAAAAGAACAGAGGACCTGCAGGTGCCGAAGCACCCGCAGATCCCGAGTAACTACTCTTGTGTGAAGAGTCAGTTGCAGCTTAGGCTCCCGTAGGATCCTTGATCCACGTCGCCGTGTTCTGGTTATCGGTGACCGCGATAGCGCGATCGATCTCGATACCAGCATTGGCCGAGTCATTGTCCTCACCGAACTGCGGATCGATCTCCTGCACGTTCGGAGAAGCCACCTGATACGTTTCGCTGCGGAGGTTAAGACGCTTAGCGACCTCACGACCCAAGAACTTGGTGTACTTGTTGTGCATGAGATAAGCGTTGAACGTGATAGCACGCTCCTTAACCTCGGTCGTACCGATGGTGCGCTGGATGCCCATCTCACCGGTAGCCTGCGGATAAACGTTGCAGTATATAGCCGCGTCGATGATGCGGTCCGGATGCATCGTCTGGTCGAACTGAATCGACATGAACGTAAGTGCATACGTAGACATCGTGTACGGAAGCGGGTTCTCCATGAACTCGAGTCCAGCGTTGGTATCCGGGTCGTTGATGTCCCAGATCCAGCGGAGGATGATGTTGAAGACCAGGTTGCCGGTAACTTCAGGCCACGTGAAGGAGGGGTTAACCTCCGTACGCTTGGACTGAGTCGGAACCTTGAAGGTCTGTCCATCGTGACCAACCGGCTGATCACCAGAGTCGAGCGTATACGCTACGTCGATACCAGTGACGCTCTTGGCGTGGCATTCAAACATCGACTTGACAGTCATGGCGAGGACGCCATCGTCGCCGAGGTTGTCCGCATCCCACATCATCGGGGTCTGGAGGACCACGATAACCGCAGGCGGGAACGCGAGGGGTGTCGCAGCGTCGAACGCACCGGCCTTGAAGCCGTAACCGAGCTGACCACCTTCGATGAGGTTCGCAACGAATTCCTCGTTGAAGCTCGCTTTGCCGACACTGTTATCAGCAACGTTAAGCAGATCGCCTGCCTGACGCTCGCCGATCCAGTAACCCTTCTGCCCAGTCTTGAAGTTCGTGACACTTGGTGAATATGCCATTTTCGTTTACTCCTTTCTGGGTTATTCCTCGTTGAATCCTTCGCGCTTGCAGATGATCGTGCATTTCCACACACGATTCTGACCAGCACTCCAGAGTTCGATGTCGACGTGACGCTGGTATCCGAGCTCCATGTCCTCTGCCGTCTGGTAGACTTTCGTCTTGAAACGGTATTTGCCATGAAGCATGTATGCCAACTTGCCATCGAGATCAGCCTTGATGAGCTTGTTCAGCTCACCAGCCTCACGAGTGGAGCCTGCCCACCTGGACCAGGACTTACGGGCGAGATCCTTACAGAACGTGAGTGCGTTGACCACACCTGCGTCCACGAGGATCGACGTCTCGTACCAGTACACAGAACGGACAGCAGCGAAGTGAACCTCGTTGTCACCCATGCCGTAGTGCTGGACGTAGTTGACGCCAGAGTTCCAAACACGAGACTTAGTCTCTTCCTGCGCGGCGACCCAGCTCGTCTTGACGAAGCAGTCCACCTGCGAGTTCGGAAGCTCCTTCGGCTCTTCAGCCAGGAACGGACGGTTGCAGTACTCTGCATCCTTGAGAGCGTACCACAACGTGTAGGCAACCCAGCGATCGTTGTGATCGCTCGTCTTACCCGCGTGGCAGAACACCACACAGCGGCAAGCACCAGTACCGTTCTCCACGTCTTCCTTCATCAGGAGGGCGTATGCACGAAGCGCAGCGGCGATGGACTCATCGTCCATACGGGAGTTGGCAACCGGCGGTTTAATGTCTGCGGCGTTCTTCTTCCACGTGATCTGCGAGCTGATGTATGCGATGAGGTTATCACGCACACCGGTGAAATCGATGTAGGCCTTCTTGGTCTTGATCGAAACACCCGTATCGAAGATCTTGTTGAACGGGCAGTGCCAGTAGTCGTTGAGGTAGTCGTGAGTACCCTTGATCGCAGAGCTGATCTGCGCACGGATGTACTCTTCGATGTTCCAGTCCTCGATCGCACCATCTTCGCCACCGCCGAGGAATATCGACTGCGAGCTAGACGGAACGATGATGTCCGTCGCGAGAACGCGAGTGTCGGAAGTGACGAGATCATCGTCAGAACCAACAATGCAAGACGCGAAGTAAGGAACACCGTCAGGATTGCAGCAGCTGAGCACGTTGGTCATGAAACCAGACGTGGATTCCGCACCACCAATGTCGCTTTCGGTCGCGACCTTGGAGAACAGATCGTCCACGAACGTACGAGCTCCGTAGACAGCAGTGGTCGTCCCATCCTCATGCGTGACCGAACCGACCTCGACAACGTCGAGCTGAGGATACAACGCGGCAGCAGCCTCACGGACCTTGAGTTCGGCCGCCATGAGAAGCTTACCAACGATGTTCCAGTTGTCGTTCAGATACGTGAACTCCAGCGGGAGCGCCTGCTTGCCCGAGTATGCAGTTTTCACCCTACCCGAGACAGTGATATCCACGCCAGTATCAGCGTCGATCACATCCGGCTTCATGACACCGTCAACGCAAGTAGCGCCGTAGGCATCGATGACCGGAGTTGCAGACGTTGCATCCTGGAGAAGTTCAACAGGTGCGAGAGACACCGTCGCTGCACCGTTGGTGATGGTGCCAGCCAGGGTGTTCTTGCTGGGATCGAAGAAGAGACGAATGCCGTAACAGGAGCCCCACGAACCAGGGTTGGTAGCCTTGATGTCAACCATCGGGTACCACACGAAGTTCTCGGACGATGCAGTTGTCACAACACCGAGTTCGCGAGGGTCACCGGTGTTAGGACGCACAGTCGCACGCCACGCAATCTTGTAGCCAGGAAGCGTAGCCTGCACGAACTCACCTTCAGCGCCAGACTCTTCGAATTCTTCCTTGGTCTGACCGGCGTCATTGATCGGAATCTTTGTGCCGTTAAGCTCAAGCTCGAAGTTGCCATTCGAATCACGCTTGAACTGAGGAATCGCAGCAGCCGGAAGACCATTCTCATCGACAGCCTTGGAGAGACCGAACTCGATGGAAATCCTAGCATCCGTTGCCTCAGTCGACGCGACGCGCATGATGAATGCGCCGTTCTTCGGGAAAGTCTTCTTCAAGAAGTATGCGTTCTCAGAGAAGAATTTCGAGCGCGGATTGAATGTGTCAGCACCAAACTCCTTAGCCGCGTCGCTGTACTGAGGGCACCACTTGGGCACACCAAGTACACCACGCTGAGCCTTCATAATGTACAAAGGCTTGCTAAGAGGAAGAATCTCAGTCTGAAGAGGGTTGGCGATGCTGTCATCCCTGACATGCATGTCAATATGAGGATAGCCGTTTATAGAGGCCATTTTCTTCTCCTTATAGATTCTTTTGGTTAATGGAAGATACCCATGCTATAGCCTTCATTTCTTTAGGCTAAACCGGGTATTTAGAAACAGAAGAACATTCGCCATACGAAAGGATGTCGCGATGAAGCCAACTATTGGAACTACACCTTACGGAGTAAGTCTCGACCTACACAAACGAGCGATGGAGTCCGCAACTTTTCTTGCGAAAAATCGAGGAACCTTTGTTGGCAGAGACGGTGTCGAATATTTGAAGTCATCGATTAAGATGACTGTTTCGACTCCGATCACTGACATCTACACTCGAGCAGCAGATCTCGACAAGCTGAACGCCTTCTCGATCGTCGATCTGTCTGGCATCCAGGATGTTCCAACTCTATTGACTCTCAGTGAGATTGCCGTTGATGGCAAATACGTCTCACCGAACATGCCACACGATTTTCAAAACGTGTGGGTTAATCTGACACCGTTCCTACGGCACAATAAGAGCAACGATGCATATAATAGAATCCCGCAAATCACGGACACTATTCAACTTGCATCTGTTATTGCTCGTGGTATTTTGTGCATGTCGTACAACGATTCTCCAGTGTGGCTCACACCGTCACTGCGCATGACTATCATCGAGACTTACTCGCTGTGCATGTCCATGCGTCTCAAGACTCTCTTCGATCTGAATGTTGAGGAGATGTCGCTTGTCAGATTGCTGTTCGCTGCCTACATGGCACAGATGCTTGATGCTGATGCACCGAAGGAAGTTCCTCCGATCCTCTACTCGTGCAAGTTCCTGTATTACGACACTGGTAATCCGAGAACCATCGACGATCGTTTTGATGGTATTTCGGCAGTTCGTGCAGAAGTAGCACCGAACATGGATCTCAGCATCGATGCAATTTGTCGTATCCTTCAGGAGAAGGGTCCGGACAGGATGAAGAAGCTGCTCAAGACAACTGCGTTCTACCAGTTCATGAGTAGGTCTCCGAGTGACAGTCAGTCGATGCTTGTGTCGATCGACTATCCTCCTTACTTCGTCTACATGCTTCTGAGCAATTTGAGGGGCGGTAAGAATCCGTTCTTCCAGAGCCTCATCAAGTTCGGAGACATGAAACGTACGTTGGTGAAGTTCACCGACGATCTCATCAATTCCAAAATGTTCATTGACAGGGTATCAAGATGACATCAGAAACGGCAACTAGGATCTGCGAACATCTAGAGAAGTACGTCTTTGACAAGATCTGGAACGACCCGTACTCCGAGTACAGGACATTCATCGTTCCAGAGTGTCTGAGCAATGTTGCTACGGCTGGCGTATTCTTTGGACGGTACGACAATATCCAGTTGCCGTCTGAGGTATCCTACAGAGACAAGAACGTCAATCTGTTCTTCTATCTGTTCTCTGTGCCAGCATCGTACTTCAGGTCTCTCAAGGTGAATGCTGTCGATAGTTGGGTATCGCTGGATAAGCTTGGCTCGTCCAGCATACTCGACTTCGAGTTCTTCAGCAGCCAAGGCAAACGTTGCCTTCGTGCTGGAACTTTGATTAAGCAGTCTCCCAACAACGACTGCATGTACATCGCCATCGAGACGACCGCATTTGCAACTTGCTTCGGAAGCACAATCAATCCTGATGGTACGATCAAGCGTCACGAAGACGAAGGCAAGCAAGTTGATTTCTTCTTCGGCAAGTATGTTGACAGTGATCTGGAAGCAAGTGTGACTTACGAGAGTTTCAGATTGAAATCCTCCGATCTGCCTTCCAGCGGATCCAAGTCTTCCAACTACGATCCTGTCACTGCATCTGGTGTTCCGACCTATGCCTTCTATAACGGAAGTCTATTGACTGGAGATTACCAGACCAAGCTTGCTGCAGGCGGACTCGTTGAGAAAGTCACTGATGGTAACATTGAAGGATACTTCGATGTTCCTATCACTCTCGACTCTGTCTACCAGCCAGCAGGAACTTCGTACACTAAACTTCTCGTGCATATTCCTAAGTCACTCAACAAGGACAGTTCCATCATCACACCTAATACGTGTGACATGTATCTTGTCCCTACCAAGATGAAGGAAGGTGCTGGGAGCGCATGTTTCAGTTCCATCTACCTCTACCAGTGTGGAAGAGGTAACTACTTCACGCAGTTGACACACAACGACTTCAGCATAGACTACACATGGCTGAGGTTGCTTATGAACATCAACGAGATCGATGAGTGTGTGATCAGAGTGTTCGTCCGTAGACCTATCAAGGACAAACATGCCATCCGAGATGCACACTATCTCAACCTTCTCTACACTCACACCGATGAAGAGATAGTTGCGTTCCTTCTTAATAAAGGAATATACGACATCCCGTTCTGGACGGCTCAGTCGCTTGAGAACAGTCTGTATGGTCTCGCGACTCTGAAGAGACGTGATCTCGATCGTCCTTATGAACTTAGTGAGTTCGTGAAGCTCCTTGGATACTATCACACACTTGCCCTGATAGGCAAGCGCGTGACTCATTTCGAGGTTCTTACTGAATCCACTGGAACGAGAGAGTTCGTGGTCAACGCTCCGCTCGCACTCGGTGACTTCAAGGCAGGAGATTTCTTCCCGCTGGTGTATGTGAACGGCATCCGTATGGATCAATCCAACATCGAGATCCGTACAGGTATCCATGCTTCGAACCAACACTGCAAGGAGATCACTTTCACTCCAGATGCTTCTTGGTGGACCAAGGTAGTCGACATGGCTTACTCCACTAAGCTGAGGATCATCGTCAACAATGTTCCTCTTAAAGTTGGAGACAAGGTAGTTGTTGAGTTGCTCGACAATCAAAGCGACGCTCGTGAGTGTTGGTACACTGTAACGAGTGGACTTACTGAACAGATGACGACTGACAAGTATGCAGTTTACATCGTTCACGACGAGCCAGATCTCGGCAATGTTTCTTACGAGAAGGTGGAGAACCCTGGTGAATTCGATGAGGAGACCAACACCCTTACGTTCAGTGAGGAGCTAGTTGGTCAGAAAGTCATCGTCATTGACGGCAGCATGACACTCGAATGGAAGTGTCATCCGGAGATATCGCACAGTAGTACTTACTACCTCGGTAAGGGCATGTGGAATCCGATGTCTGATGTCGACAATTTCCCCAGGGAAAGCGAGATCGTCTTCCTCAACGACAAGTCGCTCATCCGTGGTCTCGATTACACCATGGAGGGTTATCGTTATCCCGACAGAAGGTATGGTGCTCAGGTTTATGTCCAGAACGTGAGCTATCTGAAACGCGAGAATGACATATCTGTCATCCTTACCGATCAGAAGACTCTCAGTCATCAGAGAGGGTTCCTCACTGGTAACATCGTTACCTGGAATCATCAGAATCCTTTCTGGTTCGATGAACTTAGCATCATGACCATTGGTGGAAGAGTGTGCTCCAATCTCATCCATGAGTTCGGAACCATCACCATCAACGACACTCACGACAACGGAGTTCCGTATGAGTATCGGATGAGTGTCTCTTCTAGGGTAGCCGACATACTCAACGACACTGACAAAGCAGAAGATGATGAGAGGTTGAGGATCATCCAAGCCTACTTCGACAGTAGGTACAAGTTCCCTGACCACATCACGATCGTCAAGCATCCGCATCGGATCTATTCTCTCTACCTGGAGCAGATCATATCTGACTTCATGCAGCCGTATGGATTCGATTTCCAGCTTCTTGCTTCACAGCAGTTGTTCGAGGAGCAGTTCGCTGCTTACACTGAGTGGAAGAAGAGAGACATTGCATTCAACCTGTCTGAATTGGATCTGATGTATGTGGACGTCTCTCCGACGTACAACACGCTTCAGATATCCAACGGTTTTCAATATCACAAACTAATGGAGCTCATCAGAAGGCTTATGCCTAAAGATGCTCACAGATACAAGGACACACGAAATGTCAGATGAAATAGCAGGCAATCCTGTGCTCCTGTGGGGTGACAAGGGTCCTGACGTATACAAGCTGTCCCAGATCTACAATCCGGTCAGTGACAAATACGTCAGGTCTCTGTCCATCTCAGTCACGGAGGGCACGACTTATTTCGAGCGACTTGAGCTGATTCTGTCCACTGATGAGAATGTCAAGACCGGACGCAAGTACTACTCGCGTACAGTTCAACCCGACGGAACCGTCGTGTTCGATCTGGTTATCAACCCGACAGGACAGAATCCAAGACAGAACGGATGGTACCAGAACGCTGGTGGCAAGATCCTTGTGTTCAAGGTTATCGACCTTAATGAATACACGAATCCTAATCCGTACGAGCTAGGTTGGTTCGAACTCAACACATCTTCGGCTGAGGACATGATCGGTAAGATCATCCCCTCTACAGATTCACTCGTTCTCGTTGACAAGGTAGACTGTGCTTATAAGGTGAGCAATCCCAACTTCCGTGACAGGATGCTCCTTACAGTCGAGAGTGTCGACGAAGATTTCAATGTCACATTCGCACCGATAGTCTTCGGTTCCGATACAGAGGAAACGGTTCGTGCTATCGATTACGGCAATGAGAGATTCATGCTGTTCTTCGATCGCAAGGGTGAGAACAACAACATCGTTCTGACTCCTGATCGTAAACTCCTTCTTTACGGAGCTGGAAGTACATTCGGTTATCGCATTAAGAAAGCAGGTCAGGTCATCTCGACCAACCGTCCTGCTGTACAGAAGGTGGTTTCCGATGGATTTATTCCGTATGCAAGAGCGAATGCTAAGAGAGTCACTGTTACATCTAGCAATTACGAAACGCTCCGCAGTGAATACATCGACATCGTTCTCGATAACGGGTTGCAGCGCACGGTCAAGCTCCCAGAAGCAGGGACACTTGTGCCCACATGCGATGCGACATTCGTTGCCAACCGCAAGTACTATGCGGAGGATGGTACGTGTATAGCCGACTGCGTTAACAACGCATCACAATTCGTTGGCAAGTCGATAGAGGAGTTCGCTGAAGCAGGTGGCTACGATGTGGTCTACAGTTATGCTGGTGATGATCCTAGCACTCCTACTCCGGACGGAACTTATCTCGGAAGGACGGCTTTCGTCCACAGCAATGCTGAGGATGTGCTGTCCAACGTGTATGTTCCCGAGAAGTGCTGGCTCCGTGCCAATGTTGGCATAGTTGACGGTGAGGTCTTTACTCTCGAGGTATATGAGTTCGACACTGCTTCCAGTGCAGCACGCATGTGCATGAGCATCAAGCTCGTTGCCAAGGAAGCAACTGCACTGGACATCACGGATGTGACAACCAGGCAGATCGTTAACTTCGACGTTCTTCTCAATGGTGACTCTACAGTTGGGGATATCTGGTATCTCCAGCAGGGAGACAACTGGAAGAACGCGTTCGTCATGACACCTCGCATTGGATTCGACGATGGATCCTACGAGAATCTGATCATCGACAACAGCTCGTGCTTCGTCTATGGACTCGATGATGTCAAGTCCACAGTCGTTGGACGCGAGTACCAGATCTTGTTCAAGTTCTTCCCGCACAAGAGTCTCAATGTGGACTGGCAGAAGATCGGTATATCGTCTCCGACGAGTTACCTTACTGTGCGCAAGACCATCAAGATCATCAATGACCTGTCGGATCGCATCCGCAAGATCTCGATGATCCCAGTGTGGAACCACGAACAGGGCAAGTACGAACTTCGCTACATGGTGTTCAGGAATGACTACACGTCGCCCGAGATCGTGAGTGAGGTTGCCAACAAGTACAGTCTCGTGATGTACGTCAAGACGAAGGACACTGTGTTCCAGTCTGGTAAGGATTACTTCTATCGGACGAATGCTGGACAGTTCTTCAAGTACGTTGCGACCATCGGTACAGCTGTGTCTAGCGCAGGTAGAACCATCTACGAATCCGCTACACAGAGTGCTATCGGTCTTGCCAACATATCCTACGTTGAGACGAATGGAGAGATCCTTTACATCGACTCGGATACTGCTGGCATGACTTTCGATGTTACACAGAGAGCCATTGTGGCTATCAGCGTTGTCGATGGTGGAGTGAGTGTCAATCGCACGTACACTCAGCCGATAGCGTTCAAGCTTCAGCCGATGAACATCACAAATGAGCCGTACAAGTGGCTGATCGCAGATGATCCGAACGAGATTCTCGATACGGATAAACTTCCGTACGGTGGTGGTCCAGTTAGACCGATGATCGTGTACGATGAAGCAGCTGAGGCATTCAAGGTTGCTCCAACTATCAACTTCGAGACTTTCAAGAGCATCTTCTGGGAACAGGCTATGCCTCCTAAGGGCATGGTTGCAGAGGACACATCTGTGGAGAGCATAACTCCCTCACACTTCTTCTTCAGAAGCATAGCTAATGAAGCAGCTGTGTCTGGATTCATTCCGTTCACTGCAGAAGGATTCGCTGATCCTGTGTCTATGCCAGATGGTGGTCTTGCCAAGGACGATGTTGGTGGTAGTATACCACAGAGGATCGTTCCTCCGTCTGGAGTCGGTGAGATAGAGATACACGGAACTGTCGTGGTTGAATTCGTCAGGGAGTATGTTGATCCTGACAATCCGACCAAGAAGGTCTACAAGCATCTCTATGCTGTACCAGTCGAGACCACGTTCTTGAATAACTGATAGTCCATCACATGAGGACGACAATGCCCAGGCATCACCGTCAAGCGATGCCTGGGTAGTTATCTCAATTTAACAAACATTGGAGATTTAGAACAATGAGCAAATCAGTTCGCGAGGTTGCACTTAAGAAGCGTTTCGACGCTGTTAAGGTCGTCAACAACATACGTCGCGTCAAGAGGTGGCTGGCCAAGCATCCTTTCGATGCTAAGACATTCAACGCCATCAATGGACGCAATTGCAGTATCGATGCTCTCATTGGTCGCACAGTCGTGTTCGAAGCTCTTACTGATGGTGAGGTCACTCAGCTTCGTAAGGACATCAACAAGGCTCTGACGGCTAACGAGGATCTCGCTCTCACTGCACTGAGAGAAGCCACGGTTGAGTACTTCAATTCAGTCAAGGGTATCGTTGATGCATCTGTTGCACAGTGCACTCCTGATCAGATGAAGTATCTTGGATTCAAGAAGGATGCTGCTCTTGAGGCATTTGCATCTGCTCAGCTTCCTAAGGGTGCACTGGATGTCGAGCGTACAACTTCCGCTCTCGAACATCTGGCGGTCATCGCTGAAGAGATCGAGGAATCTGTTCCTGAAGTCGAACGCGATCTTGACATCGAGGAACCGACTTACGAAGACGAGAAGCATGACAACCCGGATGAACTTCCTCAGGAAGACGAAGAGGAAGAGGAACCCGAGGAGCTTGAGCTTCCCGAGGATGACGATGACGATGCAACTGACGACGATGATGACGATGAGGATGAATTCAGTGTGTATGCCTGGACGAAGCCTCACTTCCAGTACGTCAGTGCTATGCACAAGTCGTTCTTGAACAACGATCCAGCTTCTCTTGAGGTGTTCGGATTCACAGCTGACAAGGCTGTAGATCTCATCGGCAAGTACCAGGCAGTCATGCCTGCCTATGTTGGAGCGATCAAGAAGTTCGTCGGTCTTGTTGAACCTGAGACTTGCACTGTCGAGAGCCTGTTGAAGGGTTCCATCAAGTGCTACAAGCGCATCGATCGCATCGTTGCACTTATCGAGAGGTTCGAGCCGATCCGCAAGGCTCTCACCGAGACCTGCGCTACCATGATCGGTGCATCTGCCGACATGTACAAGGCACAAGCAACTCACTAAGACACAATAAGGAGGTCTGTCAATGATAACTATCACTAACATCATGCACGTGAATGGATCCAAGACGGACCTCTACTCTCCCAGCTACTTCAAAAAGGTGGAAGGAGTAAGAGACGCCGTCAGTCCATTCGCAAGATGGACTGACGGTTCTATTTTTGCTTTTGGATCCAGAACGAACGAACTCGGAACGATCAATGCTGTCGTGGATCTGAACATCGTCAACGACACAGTAGTTCCGTTCAGCGACGATTTAGGAGATGATCCAGTTGCTACGATAGAGTCTGTATTGAACGAGAATGAAGGTCTTATCAATGACGCGCTCGTGGACTCGCCAGTCATTCCTCCATCTAAGTCCTACACCGATTGGAAGTACACTCACCAAGTTGAGAGACAGACGATATCGTACTTCCTGGATGGAGAATGGCGCAGCAAGGATCTTCTAACGATTTGGTACTATTCTGGCAATGAGAAGCTCGTTCCAGTTCTCTCTGACGATTACGAGGCACAGGCTAACAAACACTACTACTATCTCGATAAGTGGAGTGTGCGTGGCAAAGAGGTGTTCGTGTCTCTTGATGTTAAACCAGGAGATAAGCTGAGAGACGACGATGATGGTATCGGTATCCTGGACATCATAACTGGAGAGATCAACAACAGGTGCTCTGCCAGAAGCATCTCTATCTCTACAAGTGATCTTAAACTGTACGAGATCGATGTAACCAAGGCAACTGTGATAGACACCGACACAGAAAGCGTTCCTGAGATCATGGGATACTGGCTTGGTAAACTTACATCATTCATACAGTTCACTTCTGTAGATCAGGACACATCCAAGATAGTTGCATCTTACGGAAGTGTAACCGAGCCCAATATGGAGGGAGATTTTGAGTATCGTCACTCTCTCCACGATGCAGTGTTCACTATCAAGGATCCATTCGCTGATCGCAAACAGTTCCTTCCGATCTGCAACGGACTGTTCTGTTTCCCCAAGGTAGTCAACAACAAGGTGTATGGTCGTGAAGGTCAGCGACTGTCGTACAACGAACAGGATCGCAACCGCAGATGGGTTCTAGCAGATTTCTCTCAAGTTGGAGGAGCATCGTTCAAGCAGCTGTCTGACTTCGAAGGACCACTGTCCGAACTCATCGTAACTAATGTCAATCCATTAGAACAGTCTGTACTTCTGGTTATCAGAGGAAGACTATTCACCAACGATGAGTTTGATCTCGTCCAGATGGAAGATGGATCGTGCAGGTTGCTGTTCGATCTTACCAAGTACACTGGAATATGTGAACTTGATCGGATGGTGTGCAGAGGAGATTTCAAGAACAACTCCAAGATTCTGGATCCCAACAAGCACGTCAAGCGTAGTGTTGGATCTGCAACCTTCGGAGTTATTGACGACTATGCTCCTACTACGGACACTGAGTTCGTTGAAGGTAAGGAGTATTACGTCAAGTTCCACGAAGACTTCATTCTTGCCAAGGTAACTGTTGGAGCTCCTATCGGACTTCAGCATGTTTATGCTGTTGGCATCAAGGACGAAACCAACCAGCATGTGAGCATGGTCCACGATAGTGAAGGCAACATCCTGTTCAACGAGTTCTACGAGAAAACTCTCGTCCAGACTCGTACGGTTAGCACAGAGGTGGAAGTATCTCACATCGTCCCTGAGGTAGACCTCAAGAACGATGTCAATAGTTTCATCATTGTGATCAATAAACCAGGACTGCGAGTTATCCGTCACGAATGCTTCGGGGGACCTAGACCTTTCACCAAGATGAAACTTGGTAGTGATACACATGTCGGCACCATGAGAGTCACCTTCGATCGACAGGTCAGAGGACTCTTGTTCGACACCGTAACAAGGTCGGTTATCGACTACACAAGAGAAACCCAGTCACTTACATTTTATGCTGACAAATTTAGGAAGTGGGGCATAGCAAATGTTAGCGCAAATTGGTCCAGTTTATTGGCTGTTACCGACGAGAGCGCGGACAATTCTATGTCGACCAAAGGTTACATACTAGACAGATGTGATTCGGATAAATACGATCACGTTGTCTGGCCTCACCTCACGATCCTGGATTTCGTATTCAAGGACTGAAAGGAACATTATGGTTGACCCTCAAGTTCTCGCAAAATTTCAGCAGAAGGATGAATCGTCTCCGGTGATCTTCACCGGAGACCATTGCGTTGTCACTATACTTCAGAAACTTGAGGAAACTTACGGATGCGTAAGTATCGCTGAGCATGTCGAGACTATCGGCGTGTTCGACATGGTGGTTGACGGAATACAATCAGGTATGTTCTTGGTCGGTCGCATCGAGATGCATCCGTCCGAGGTCAACAGGATCGTGATTGACAATACTCCGTACATTGAACTCACCTTCAAGAAGGGTGATGTGTTCATGAAGTCAACCAACATAGTGGTCGAGGACAAGTTGTCTTTCTATGTGTGGCTTGAGTACATCAAGTTTGCACATACTCTCAAGGCCATGACATACGAAGATCAGGCTTCAATGTTTGATCGGATGCGAATGTCTTCTGGGAGAGAATTCCCAGTTGATCACTCGGTCTACGAGACTATATTCGCACACCTGTCAAGGTCGAAAGATGACTTCACTGTTCCTTACCGCAATACTGACATGAAGGATGACTTCCGGCGTATCCAGCTGAGTGACGTGACACACGCTGCAAGATCCACTTCTAGTAGGATCATCGGTGCTTACAGTAAGGACGGCATCAATGCCGCTCTAGTGAACCCGAATGACTCGCCTAGTAAGATCGAGAATCTGCTGAGAAGCTAATTTCAAAAAGGAACAGAACTATGGCAGGCAATGTAGTATTCTCTATTTCTACTGAGATGGAAATGGATGGACGCCAGCTCAAAGCCGTTAAGCCGAACAAGGATGGTATCTACACAGGTATCCCCTTGACGGTCATTGGCTGCGACTCCCGCAATCATGTCAACTATGAGAAGGAGTCGGTCATTAGCTGTCTTACGGACGCTACGTCCAGATTCTGTGCGAATGTCAAAACAGGTGATATGGAAGGCGAATGGGGTCATCCGTTCTTGTCTGGTGAAGGAAGTCTTGACCGACTTCTCTACATCGACAGGAAGAACATCTCTCACTACTTCACTAAGGTGTATGGTAAGGAAGAGAACGGACTGATCATCATCTACGGAGACGTGAAGCCTTTTGGTCCTTACAAGCAGAGTCTCATTGACTCGTTCGAGGACCCGAACCGTAACACCTCGTTCTCTCTTCGTTCGGCAGCCAAGATCATCGGTAGGTCTCCTTCCGGTGTGGTGCAGAAGAGGATGCTTGCTCTCGTTACTTTCGACGCTGTTGATGGTCCTGGATTCCTTATGGCTTCCAAGCGCTATCGTGATCCTGATGTCGCTACCGAAAGTATGCACATCGACACGACTGACAAACTCCTCAACATCGATCTGAGTGTAACTCGTAAGCAGTTCCTCGACAGCCAGGAATACCGCAAGGCTGCAGGCTTTGAAACTATTTCGATCGTAGACCAGCGAGTCCTTGACGCATTCGAATGTGACAAGGTAACCGTCAAGAACAAGGTGATCCTTCCTACAGGTCACAAGCAGTTCGTTGACGAAACTGGAAAGAGTGTCTCGCTGTTCGATATGTGCTTCTCATAAAGGAAAGGATGTTGAAATGATCATACCTGAAGGTGTGAATATTCCAATGCCCCGACCTTTTGGAGGAACACCACCTACTATCACCAGTACGAAACGTACCGATGGTGTAGATGGTGTACACGTTACCGTACAACTGGTTGGCGAGATCGGTCCGATAACTCAATATCTAGAACTCCTTGCAGTACTTGATGCTGCAACAGAGAACGACGAGGTTGAGATCGTGATCGATACTCCAGGCGGTGACGTCTATACGACCGCAGCAATTGTGGAGCGTATGGAAAATTGTAGGGGCAATGTGATCACTACAGCCAGTGGTCTAGTTGCTTCCGCAGGATCATACTTGTGGTTCTTCGGAAAAGAAAAGCGTGTAAACCGATGGGCGAAGTTCATGATCCATTGTTCTTTGCATGGAGACAGTGGACGGAGTCTATCAATTTTAGAAACCAGCGAAAAATTGGTGAAATACATGAAAGAACTAGGTCTAGAGATGTTGGGCGCAGGTCTCATCACCCGCGCACAGTATGTCGCTGCCTTTGAGAATAAGGCAGACGTAGAACTCACTGCCAGTTCGGTTCGCGCTGCCCTCGGACTTGATAGACCGAAGGCTGAGGAGCCCGCTCCGGCCCCGGCACCCGCCGAGCCGACACCAGCTCCTGCTGAGCCCACGCCCGCACCGGCAGAACCTACTCCGACACCCGCACCCGCACCGGCGGAGCCTACGCCCGCCCCTGCTCCTGCAGAACCGACGCCTGCTCCGGCAGAGCCGGCACCCGCAGCGAAGTGTGCTGGTGGCAAGAAGAAGACTCGTCGTCGCGTCGTCCGTGCTGAGGATGGCACCACGCAGATCGTTGAAGAGCCCGTCGAAGAGCCGTCTCCGGCTCCCGCTGAGCCTACTCCGACACCTGCTCCGGCTCCGGCCCCTGCTCCGGCAGAGCCTACGCCTGCGCCAGCCCCGGCTGAACCGACCCCGGCACCTGCGCCTGCGCCTGCGGAACCGACTCCCGCTCCTGCGGAGCCTACCCCGGCGCCTGCCGAACCACAACCTGGCGGAGGCGAGGTCATCGACATTATGAAGATTTTCGCTGACGAGAACGTCGAGGTTCCCGCGGAACCCACTCCTGCGCCAGCTGAACCGACTCCTGCTCCGGCGGAGCCTACGCCGGCTCCTGCACCCGCAGAGCCGACTCCGGAAGTGTGCCCGACCTGCGGTCAGCCCGTTGGCCAGTGCACTTGCGCCAAGTAAGAAATGAAAGGAAATCGTCATGAAGTTCACAGTGAAATCAGCAGCTGCCTCTGCAGGTACTAAAACCCCGGAGTCGGTTACTGATCCTAGTGCTGGTCATCATGACGAAGACCAGCCTTCTATTCTGTTTGGTGAAGACCTTACATCACTCCAGGAAGTAGGAGCATTAGAGGACGGTCAACCCTCTGCTGCAACCGAAGGCTTGGAGCTGCAGGGTCTTAACCAGCAGGTAGACAATAAGGTAACTGGATGCGTATGCCATCCTGGTGCTGGCAATATCCCGCCTCCCTGCGTGTCGCGTGTCATCGACGAGCAGACTAAACAGGCGAGGATAACTGTCATACTGGGAGCTGCTGAACGTAGAGCGTGGCTTGGACAGATCATTGGACTCATTGACTCGGCTTCTGAGAACGATGTCATTGATATAACGATCGATGCATGTGGACAGGATTCTGTCTACGATAACAGGTCACTGTTGTCTGCAATTGAGCGCTGCAAGGGTACTGTCATTACTCATGCAGGATTCCTGACTACTCTCGGGGATGTTGCTCTATGGCTTGCAGGCGATGAACTGAAGTGGTCTAAACACATGACCGCTATCATGGTACGACAGCAGGTTTACGGATACGGAGGTGATGTGCGTGACTTTGTCTCCAAGGCAGATGATGCGTACACCAACTTCAAAGAGTTCAGTTCCTACATTTCTCAACGCGGACTGTTCACTGCTAAAGAACTTGACGATATGTACGAAACACGTGGCATGTTGTCACTTCACGGTCGTGAACTCGATGCGAGGATGGCGAGCCTGAAGCAAGTAGACTGATTTAACTGCTGCTGCGTGGGATAGAAAATCACGAGCCTTCCGTCAGGTACTAAGCCAGTGCGGCTTAGTACCTGAGGATGATCTTTTATTTTCACATTATTACGCAAATAAATACTACAATCTATTATTTTTTGAACGTTTTACCAGAAAAAGGACCTTTTATCATGGAACAACATAGAGTTTGCGAAGCTTGCGGCGATCCTCTACCAACTAACAAATCCAATCGTAAGTACTGCGATAGGTGCAAGGGTAAGATCAACACCAGAAGAAACAAGAACAATAGCAGGATGCGCACGGATTGTGCAACTATAAGCTGTTTGTTCTGTGGTTGCGATATACTAAAGACATCGAAGTCGATGCTCTGCCGTAATTGTGAGATGATGAGAGATGCCAGAGAATCTCACAATGACAGTATCAATGAAAGTCTCAAAAAGAATAAAACTCCAAGTCTTCCTACATTGACGAAAGAGGAGATACGTTGGAACAGAGAGAAACTGATCCAACGACATGAACGTAACAAACAACCGATGTCGGGTTCGTTTGAGAATAGTCCGACTACCAAGACGCCGTCAAACGAAGACGACAAGCATAGACCAGTTGCTCCAGAGACTGCACCGATAACATTCCGTAATCGAACCGATCCTGAGACAGGGACACAGTTCATCGTCGAATGTAGAGGAAGTGGTTTCTACTGTGGTAGCAAACGCTAAAGGAGATCAACATGAGTTCATTTTACCTTACCAAGTGTATCGTTGTTGGTATCATCTTCATTGTGGTAGCAACTATGGTCATTAGGTTCTCTATAGGAGGAGCTATCGATTGCATCAAGCTCGGCAAGAAAGCTCCATTCAAGAGCTGGCTTGGTATGACCATCCTGCTATTGCCTTTGATCGATATCCTGATTTGGTTCTACAAAAACCACTACTAGTATCAAAAAACAATTTCCGACAACTCTATGTTATTATGTCTAGATAGGTGGAGCGGCGAATCCATGAATCTAAGGAACCCTCAAAACTAAGAAAACAGGACGATTACCTATGAAGACACAGTATGATTTCATTAAGTCTCTCAAACCGGGAGACGTTATCACGACTGTTGGTGTTAAGAGTGCTACTGAGAAGACGCTTGTGAACAACTGCGGGTGTGGTGGTTCCAAGCTCAATAGATACGCTCGTGTTGTAGCTATCGCTGACAAGAGCGATCTGAGGCCTGGAGACGACATCGGTGTACGACTTGAAGGAACTTATCCGGATTGTCGTGACATGCTGTGGCATGTGGCTAGGGAAGGAGAACAGTGTCCTCCCATGGCTCGCAAGGCTTCAGAAGCAGAGCATACTGCATACATGACGGAATACATCAAGTTCCGCAAGCAGCTGAATGCTCACCACATGCAGGAGAACAAGGAAGAAGCCAAGAAGCTTCGCATTGAGCTCAAAGAGCTCAAGAAGATCGCTACAGCAGAGAAGATAGATATCAATTCCATACCGGAGACTTAATCTATGTTCAATTGGTTACGCAAGCCACTGGCTAAACCAATACCGTCAAAGTTTGGAATCAAGCTACGCATGCGTCCCTTGACGGATTGGGTATATGACAGCAAGCCGACTCGTGTTAAGGTCTGTGCAGAGGTCAACGATGACAATAGATCATCATACTGTCTCTTCGATGGCGATGTGGATATTCCGTACAGACCGGATCCGCTGAGTTTCGAGATCGATGTGCCCGTGGATTGCAGGGATATAAGCATCTACGCGTGCAGCAGCTATTCTGGACCGACGGTTGACGAGAGGATCAATGGAATCACCAATGTAAAGGCAGGACGATATGTCTTGCACTATGTGTTCCCAAAGTGTAGGTACTGAACCTGATCAATACGTCCAGTAGGTTACTCTGCGTAACCTACTGGGCTAGTCCAATTTTATGTAAATTTCGAAAGGAATATCATAATGAAGACTTTTACCATTTCTCAGGCTCTGGAGAGGTACATGAACAATCCGGAACTTACCGACAAGGAGAAGGCGTGGATAGGGTGTGACCTTGACGGTACGTTAGCCAAGTACGATGGCTGGAAAGGTTGGGATCATATCGGTGATCCGGTACCCAACATGGTGACCCGCATCAAGAACTACATGGCTCGTGGTCTTACTGTCAAGATCTGGACAGCTCGTGCGTCTAAGGTATCTCTCGCCAGGAACAATCTCGAGTTCTCTCAGATGGAGAAGGTCATCCAGGACTGGACTGAGAAACATCTCGGTAAGCGTCTTGAAGTCGTTACCGAGAAGGATTGCTACATGTTGTTCTGCCTAGACGATAGTGTTGTTCAGGTTGAACCCAACACCGGCAACATCATCGGTTCTGAGATCCTGGCTGATGTTGGTGATGATACTGACTTCGAACATCCCATCAAGGATTACACGCAGGGTGATCTTAACGGTCTCATGGAGTGGAACCAGGTAGATCTTGATCCTGTTCAGGTCTACTTCAATGACTTCAGTATGGGTCTGGTTAAGGGCGGATTTAAAACGACTGAGGACGTTGATAGTCCTGGATCCCAGATCTGTATCAAGGCAACATCGGATACCAACGTCTCGATGTTCTGTCTCAACACCTGCACAGGTCATCTCCACAATGAGGCTGATACTGTATGGCTGTGTGTTGACACGAATGTGGTCAATGGATCTGAGCGTATGTTGTTCAAACTGGACAACCTCAGCTTCAGGTCTTTGGGCAAGTGGTACGCTGAACGCATACTCAAGAAAGCCTAAAACATCACTCGAACCCTGGGTACCAAAATACCCAGGGTTCGTGCAATTTCGCGATATTTTATGAGCAATTTGATTTCCCAAGTTAAGGGGATAACCCATTATGAAATACACAGTCGAAGAGAATAAACCTGCGCCTTTAGTGGACGAGTTGTTCTCCACCGATGTAAGTGAGATCATAGCCAAGGAAGATCTATTCGAGACATTCGTTAAGAAGCTCGTAGTCAAGATCGGTACTTGGTTCGGCATCCATGCCGCATACTCCAAGTACATCAAGGACAACCTCAAGGCATTTGAACATCTTAACAAGGATGCTGTAGTCAGAACAGTCCTTGCCAAGGATCTGAGTCTTGTGTCCGCCGCTCTTGAACAAATCAACTCTGGTCTTGAGAAACTTAGGCTCGGTAACAAACTTGATCTCGTTGAGTTCTGCGATCAGTCACTTGAGTCTGCCGGCATCACCTACGACAGAGGTCGTTTGTCTATGGTCAACTTCCTCAGTGGTAACTGGGGCGAGGGCAAGGACAAGACAGGTATATCGGCTCCCATGACCTGGGCTAAGACGATCGAAGAGCATCGCTGGTTGGATGGTGCTAAGGTCTACGCTGAGAGGTTCATTGAACTGTCCAAGGAGACTACAACCAAATCCAAACTAGTTGCAGCGTCCAATAGGCATTTCACAGATGTCAAGAATGCTCATGCTAGAGGCATCTATCGTAACCAGGCTCTCATGGACAAGCAGATAGCCATTGACCAGATCAACCAGTTGACTACTATTCGCAATGCTCTTATCAAGTTCTATTTCAAACAGCTCTGCGCCATCCTCAAGGGATCGGACATCCAACCTATCGGTGAGATACCGAGGGAAGTAAAATTGCCCAAAGTTTGGGTAGGCAAATAAGGTAAAATCATCATGGCAAGTACATCAGCTCCTCCTCTTAAACAGTTGTTCTCTAAGTTCACGTTCAAGATAGACAGCAAGCTTGCCAATGAGATCATCAGGTGGAGGCTGCTGTATGAGACTCGTGATACTCATCCAGAGGCACTGAACACTCCGTTGCTTGGAGTTAACAACATAGGGTTCTTCCCTAAGGACTCCAACGCGCTGTTTGATATCACGGGTATCAACCGCGACGAGTTCAAGAAAGCCATCAAGCAGTCTTCCATCCCAAGCAACTTCAATGTTGCTTCCGACGAGTTCAATCTTCTGTGCACTTGGGTGTCTCATCTGTTCTTCAATTCAAAGGAGATATCCAGAGACCTCAAGGACAAAGTCATCAAGTCTGTGTACATGATGCTCATGTACAAGTTCTTCTCTGGTGTTGTGAGACACTTGTTCCCGTACAAGCCGTCAAGAGCCATCATGGAGGCCACGATAGACAACTTGTCTGACAAGTTCGATATCAAACACAAAGAAACCTCCACATGGAAACTCAACATTGAGAAGCGTGCTGACCTGATGACCGAGACTGGTTCGGCTAACATCCACTTCAGGACTATCCAGAACTACAGTCCGGATTCCAAGGTGACTTACATCCTGACGGATCTTCAGACTCGTATCCGTACCAAGATAAGGTTGATCGCTGAGATCTTCTACGCTGCCGTGGAGAACGGCAACGCTGTTATCGAGACGACACTTGTCGGCGAGGACAAAGAAGGTGAGAAGACGATCAAGGAGTTGCAGAACTCCTACGACACGATGATCGAGTCCATCTGCAACAGGGTGCTCAATGCACAGAGTTTCATCAAGGCTGACTACATCAAGATCATCTGCACGCTGTTCGCTAATGTACGACCCGAAATGGTTCGCAATGTTCTCATGCAGTTCTCTGCAATGGCTACCTTGCAGTACCAGAAAGGTAAAAGCGACACTATGGACAAGTCTGGCAAACTGTACGAGGGATATCACATCCTGATATCCAACCTCATCCAGAGAACATACAGAGCCTGTATTGTCGACAAGGTCAAACTTGGACGTGCCAACATCTTGAAGAAGGCGATGAACATGTACAGGTCATCTCGCATCAATGATCCTACCGTTCTCACTATCAAGGATTCGGTAAGCAAATTCATTGATAATACTAAGGTATCGTCGCGCGATGCGACGAATGCATCACTTAAGATCGGGTTCATCATTTACATCATTTTGATGAGTTTCGATTTGGACTAACCAAGTAAGGAGGGTCGTGTGGTTACAGATTATCTAGCCGAACATTGTCCTGTTTATATCCCTACGGAAGATACTGCAGTTGTGCCGTTCAAGTATTACTTCCGTATGGAAGGAACAGTTCCTGTTAGGGTAGTTAATCCGTTAACCACAGCCAATCCTCAGGCACTTGGTTGGTACGAATTGAGTACTCGTGCAGGGAACGACGAATTTAGAATGTATGTAGAGGGACTGCAAGTTAACGGAATTGCATTCATTTGCAGTATGCTTGTTCGCAGAATGAACACTGTGTTCCCTCAGTTCACACTCGATCGCAACATGGGTGGTATCGATTGGTCATACGACTTCTTCGATACCAAGTGGAGTGAAGTTGTTGGGAGCTGTCCTGCATTGATCGAGACAACCTTCGCTGGTAGCGACTATCTTGCTACCAACATACAGAAGCTGATCACCGAGTTCGTTAAGTGCTTCACTGAAGTGGCAGGAAGCGAACCTTTCGGTTCAGCTGAAGCAGCAAGCATCGTATCGGACATCATCTCCACTTGTGTCAAGAACACATCCAAGACCAAGTCGTACACTGATCTCGGTTACACATTCGACGTCAGGACACTTGGCGACCCAGAACGTACAGCGGACACCTACGAGCTTGCTGTCAAATGGAGTCGTGTCAACTACAGGCAGTACTTGCAGGTGTTCGAAGCCGTGCGTGACAAACTGCGTCATGAAGGCTACGCTGATCAGGCTTCACAGATAGAGAGTGTCATTGACATATTCTCAACTGCAGCTAGAGATATGTGCCGACTTGCATCGCAAGTAGTGAGGATCATCCCGATAGTTGCAACGAAGTTTGATTGCACGATGGTCGAGGTTCCTTCTACCATAGTGTACGAAGGAGTCACATACTACCGTCTTCTGTTCAGGAGACAGTTGATCGACAACAGGAAGTACGGATCGGCTATAGCCATTAATCGTGGCAATGGTTACGAGATAGCTTTGACTGACATGCAGGCGCTGACTAACGCAGTCATCAAACTCGATATACAGTATTTCACACAGTTCATGTTGAATGAAGGAACAACTCCACCAGCTACTTCGGAAGTGGCATTGACCTCTATCCAAAGAGGACATGTGCTCTACACCGATGTGAACTTCGACGGAGTATAACAACAGGGAGATGTCAATATGGTTAATGTGTTTCAGATTATCATGTTACGCGTTCATCAGAACATCCCTCCGCAGATCCTCAGGGTGGCAACTCACCAGTTCAACCACCTCTACAAGAAGAACTACAACGAGACTACATTCATCCAGGAGCACATCATCGAGAAGATAGTCCTTCCTGAAGTCAACCTTTCTGGTGGACTCATGAAGACTATCCCCTTGAGATCGTCCTGGGTGGAAAGAGTTACGTTGGAACATGCAGGATATGCCGGCGATGATGGACCGTATTCACTGTATCGTATCCCACCTGAGTTCAGAGACAACAAACCCATATCGAACATCATCTCTCTACAGTATCCGTTCAACTCCTACCTTGGAGGAGACGTTGCTGCCATGGATGTGAGAGGAGGTGGGTTCTGTCTCGTGGACCAGTTGGATGAAGTTCTCAACTCTTACACATTGTCGACTCCTCGTAACCATCCTGTTGCAAGATTGCTGTCTGGAGATCTCATCAGGATCACTCCATCGCAGTACAATGTGCAGAACTGGTTGCTCACTTGTCGTCTCGACTTCGATGCATCGTTCAACAACTTGCACGACGATGCGGTGTCGACTCTAGCCAATCTAGTGATGCTTGCCATCAAGCAGTGGTGCTACACCAACTTGCTCATCGATATCGATAGAGCGTTTACAGAGACTGGTGCAGACATTGGCACATTCAAGTCCACCATTGAAGGTTATGCTGATGCTGGACAGATGTATCAGGAGGAGATGATCAAATGGCGTGGTGCGGTGCTGCTCTCGCCTGAAATGCGCGAGCGCCTCCTTTTATACCAACTTTAAGAGACTGAAATTCTATGCTCAGAACTGGGATGTTCTCCCAGTTCTGAGTACAGTTTTTAATTATTTTATGTCTCGAATCTAAAGGAGATTTAAGATATGGTGCTCTTTGAGAAGGACTACTCTGAACAAGGAGCTATATGCGATTTGTCTACTAAGAACTTGTCGTTCTTGAAGATGGCTATCTTACTTAACGAGATGGGTATCAAGAACAACTTGTTCATGTTGGCTTTACATGACAAAGATCTCAAGGGTATTGATCCTCACAACCTTAAGGACAGTAGTCTTGAACTGAGACAGCGTATCGCCTATGAAGCGAAGATCAACTACTGGTACTTCGCTAGAGAAGTGTCTCGCATATCGGCATCTGGTTCAGGTGGCATACCGTACATTCTTTCACGTGCTAACTTGGCTCAGGCTTGGGCATTCTTCAACTGTGTTAACAGTATGCTAGTCATACCTCGACAGAACGGTAAGACTATCGGAACGATGAACCTTGCCAACCACTTCTTGCACATCGCTGCATTCAACTGCGACTGGGGTATGTTCTGTAAAGGTAACAAGCTTCAGTACCAGAACGTTGACCGTCTTAAGAAGTTGAGGGATGCTCTCCCCAAGTGGATGCTGTATCCTTCGTCTAATGATACCAACAACAAGGAAGGTATCTACTACGATGCATTGCAGAATGGGTTCTTGACATTCGTTGCTCAGCAGGATAAGAGAGCTGCTGGTGACCAGGCTCGTGGTCAGAGCATGGCTGTTGAGAACTGGGACGAAACGGCTTACTACGACAACATCGATCTCAGCTATGACTCTGCTACCGCAGGTATGGACGATGCTGGTGAGAAGGCTAAGGCTGCAGGGCTTCCTTCTGCCATCATCCAGACAACTACTGCAGGTGATATCGATGATCCTCGTGGAAGGTGGTGCTACCACACAGCATGTGATGCACTGCGGTTCACTGAGAAGCTGTATGATCTTAAGGATCACGACGAACTTGTTAGCGTACTTCGTTCTAATTCCAAGAACAACTACTTGTACATGGAATTCAGCTACAAACAGCTGGGCAGAACCGACGAGTGGTTCGAACAAGTCACTCGTAACAAGTCTCCCAAGGTGGTAGCCAAGGACTACCTGAACAAGTGGACGCATGGTAGCAGTGGATCCATCCTGCCTCAGGAACTCCTCAACAAGATCCAGGCGTCTCGCAAGGATCCTGTCACTACTACCAACTACGAGACGCTTCTTATCAAGTGGTACGATGATCCGAATGTTCTGCTGAGCACACCTGCTCTCAAGAACCGTCCCTACGTCATCGGTCTCGATACTTCTGACAATGTTGGAAGGGATTTCACGACCATGTGCATGCTCGATCCATACGACATGCATGTTGTTGCTACCTTCAAGTGCAACACGTCCAACCTGGCGTTCGTTGCGAGGGCAGTGCTGAGGATACTTGTGGATTTCCCAAGGGCTATCTTCATCCCTGAGCGCAACAAGATCGGCGTAGTGTTCATCGACTACATCTTCGCGGAGATCCGTCGCGATATGTTCGATCCTCTTGCTCGTATCTACAACAAGTACTATCAAGAGTACACTTCGGATACCAATGTCCGTAACTTGAACTTCGACGACGGTGAAGTAAGAAGGAACTTCGGATTCACAACTACGAAGAGTGCAACATCTCGTGAGTTCCTATACTCAACAGTTCTCATGACTGCCATGAAACTGGTGTGTGACAGACTCAACGACGCTGCTCTCATCGACGAAGTGTGTGGCATCTCAGTCAAGAACGGTCGTGTCGACCACAGTGAGAAAGGACACGATGACTTGCTCATCGCATTTCTGCTCGCTGCTTACTTCATACTGTTTGGTTCTAACCATCACTTGTATGGCATAGCGCCAGATGAGTTCCTGTGTGCAGTCAACGAGGATTCTGGTGACACTATCGATCCAGAACTCAAGGCTCAGCAGAAACAACTTCGTGGTCTTCTTGCAGATTACAGAGCCAAGCTCAAGCATACTACTAACAACATCGTTAGACAAGCGCTTGAGCGCGAGATCCAAAAACTAATAACAGTAGTCGGAGACTCGCCCATGGAAGAAGACAAGGTTGTGTCGCTCGAACAGGCTAAGCATGAAGCTGCACAAGCTGGTCAGAAAGCAGTGGGTATGTCTGGTCTTGATTGGATGGGTTATATGTGATAAAGAGGTCAGACTCTGGGGAGTGATCCCCAGAGTCTGACTCATCGTTACCGACATCTCCATCGGGTATTTAAATACCTTTATTTTTTGCATTCATCTACAGCGGAAATCGGCACCAAAATGTGTTCTCTATATATACTACAACTGATCATTTTTAGTTTGGATATTGTATGTTCGGAAACCAAGTATTTAGTTAAACCAAGGGAGTTGCATGGACTTAACAAATTACCAATCAAGAGTAGTTTATGATGTACTTGGCCACAATGAATTCAACTGTTCTCTGTGCTTCTTGTCGACTGCGGTTGGACGTCTCGCTAAACTGTGTTCTGACAGTTTGAAGGAAGATGATCCAGCTTGGCATGAAGATCCAGATGTAACAAAATTCGCCGAGTATATCGGCGACATGTGGTACGCAATAACATCAATAGTGTCTTTGCTAGGCATTCCCATTGCCTCGCTTGAAAAGTACTCCAAGATAGTCAATCACAAAGGTCGCAACCACAACTACTGGACATGTAAACTAGTAGGAGTTGTTGGTGATCTGAATGAAGTGATGACACAGTTCATCGAGAAGAACGAACGTGCTCCCACTGTGACGGAAGTCCACAAGCTTAGAGAATGGGAGTATGGAGACAACATAAGAGCTCGTTTGTCGGATCACTGCATACTCGTCATGCATGTCTTGTATAGACTACAGGCAAGCTTGGGTGTAACGACAGAAGATGTACTCGACAATGATTTTAGGAGGAGATATCACGATGAATGTGATTAAGAGAAACGGTGCTGTTGTTGAGTTCGACAGTAACAAGATACTCAATGCAGTACTGGCAGTCAATAATGACTGTCGTGGTTACGATAAGATCGACGATCAGATGGCTAAAGCCATAACGGATGCAATCACGCTGAAATGCGAGACATTCGATCGTCCGATCAATATCGAGGAGATACAGGACCTTGTTGAGAACGAGTTGATGCTTGCAGGTAAGCACGAAGCGTCGAAACAGTACATCATCTACAGGTTCAAGCGATCTCAAGCCCGTCAGAACAAAGCCCTAACTGAAAAGTTGATGGCGTCCAATGTTCAGAACCAGAACGCCAATGTTGACGAGATGTCATTTGGTGGAAGGCTTGGAGAAGCAGCATCGCTCGTCACCAAGCAGTATGCACTGGATCACCTCATGTCCAAGATGGCCGTAAGGAACCATCTCAACAACGAGATTTATACCCACGATTTGGATAGTTATGCTCTTGGCTCGCACAATTGCTTGAGCATTCCGTTCGACAAGCTTCTTGCAGAAGGATTTAACACGAGACAGGCTGATGTCCGCCCAGCAGGATCTGTTGACACGGCGTTCCAGCTGGTAGCAGTTATCTTCCAGCTTCAGTCTCTCCAGCAGTTCGGCGGCGTCGCTGCAACCCATCTTGACTGGACAATGGTTCCGTATGTCAGGTTAAGCTTCTACAAGCACTATAATGACGGTCTGACCTTTATATCGCACAAGGAACCACTTAATCTTCCTAAGGAAGTACGGAAGAACACACGTATAGTGGATGCAACTGTCTATGACGATCAAGATGCATGGAACTATGCGAGCAAGATGACTGAGCGTGAACTGTCTCAGGCAGTTGAAGGATTCATCCACAACATGAATACACTCCAGTCGCGTTCTGGTTGCCAGCTTCCGTTCACTTCGATCAACTACGGTACCTGCACACTTGATGAAGGTCGTATGGTTATCAGAGCTCTCATTGAAGGAAGCATCTCAGGTTGTGGCAAGTTCCACAAGACAAGTATCTTCCCGTGTGGTATCTTCCAGTGCATGAAGGGAGTCAATCGTAAGCCAGGCGATCCTAACTACGACATGTTCCGTCTTGCACTCAAGAGTACAGCTCAGCGTATCTATCCTAACTACGCTAATGTAGACTGGAGCAATGCAGCAGGATATGATCCTGAGAATCCGGCGACGTTCTTCTCAACGATGGGATGCCGTACTGCCAACTTGACCGATATCAACGCAGATGATCCTAAGCTTGCACAGTTGAAGGATGGTCGCGGAAATATCTGCCCCGTTACGATCATACTTCCGACTCTTGCGATGGAAGCGGGTGAGAACTTCGATAGCTTTATGATCCTCCTTAATAAGAAGATCGAAGAAGCCAAGGATCAGCTCATAGAAAGATTTGAGTGGATCTGTTCTCAGTCTCCAGCTTCAGCGAGATTCATGTATGAGAACGGAACCATGTATGGTTATAAGCCAGAGGAAGGTATCCGTTCTGCACTGAAGCATGGAACGCTTGCCATTGGTCAGCTCGGACTGGCAGAGTGTCTGCAGATACTCATCGGTTGCGATCATACTACTCCTGAAGGTATGAAGAGGGCGAAGGAGATCGAAGGTCTGTTTAAACTCAGGTGTGCAGAATACAAGAAGAAGTACAAATTGAACTTCGGTGTATACTACACGCCTGCCGAGAACCTTTGCTTTACAGCCATGAAGAAATTCAGGGAGAAGTACGGCGTTATACCTAAGGTTTCCGACCACGACTACTTCACTAACTCCATGCACGTTCCAGTGTGGCACAAGATGACTCCGTTCGAGAAGATCGACATTGAGTCTCAGCTCACTGGTTACAGCAGTGCTGGATGCATCACCTATGTTGAGCTTGATTCTTCGGTCAAGAACAACATTGATGCCATGGAAGAGCTTGTCAATTACGCTATGGACAAGGACATACCTTACTTCGCTATCAACGTTCCGATTGACACCTGCCAACAGTGTGGATATCAGGACGACATAGCAGGCGATACGTGTCCTAAGTGTGGTAGCAAGGATATTCAGCGACTTCGTCGTGTCACTGGCTACATCACAGGAAATTACACCACAGCGTTCAATCTCGGCAAGCAGAAGGAAGTTGAGATGCGTGTTCGACATAACGGCATTGAAGCGTAAGGAGGTAAGCTATGAATTACGCGTCGATTGTCCGTGCAGACATTGCCAACGGTGAAGGTTTCAGAGTAAGCTTGTTTGTGACAGGCTGTCTCAGGAACTGTCCTGGCTGTTTCAACAAGAAAGCGCAGGACCCAGCGTTCGGTAAGTTCTTCGATGAAGAAGCTAAGAAGAAGATCTTCGCTGAGCTCGATCAAGAGTGGTGCAAAGGTCTGTCTCTGTTAGGCGGTGAGCCTATGTCCAAGTTGTCAGATAACCGTGCTCAGGTGATAGCTCTTTGCAAAGAAGTCAAGGAGAAGTATCCTGAGAAGGATATCTGGATGTGGTCGGGTTACACCATGGAAGAGCTGCAGTCTTATCCTGATACGAAGGATATCTTCAAGTACATTGACGTTCTTGTGGATGGTCCGTTCGTACTGGAGAAGAAAGATCTCAGCATCCCCTTCCGTGGCAGTAGCAATCAGCGTATACTTCACAAAGGAACTGATTTCTGATTGTGGGTGGTATGGAATTATCCATACCACCCATCCTTTAGCTATTAACTCAAAAAGGAGTCAACAAAATGGCAAAGAAAGCCAATGCTGCAAATAAGGAAACTGTATCGCTGTTTTCTATGAAGGCAAATGGATCCAAAGGCAAACTCGTTAACAAGCTTGCTCTTGGGAACCCGGTCACAGTTCTGGCCGACGAACTGATGACGATGCTCAACATGCTGAAGGGGGTTATTACTGCGTTCGACTACAACTCTGCTACGGTGGGAGTTTTCGTGAGTGATCCGAAGCGTTCGGATGCACTTAGGTATTTTCTCGTTCGTGAACACAAGCTTGGCAATCTCAAGCTGAAGGTTCGCATATGGGACGCGACCGTGCCTGAAACTCCGGAAGAGCTTGGTCCGCAGTCCTGGACTGTAAATGACGACGCCCAGCTCAGACACGTCAAGGCTATCTTCGATGGAAGTGCTCTTGAACCAGAGGTAACGACTGTGGTTGATCAAACTGGCACAAGGTGGGATTTCCTTGAGTTCCCGCCTCTCCCGATACAGTTCCAGGCTGATACCCTGCAGAATCCGAGGGGTGTTCAGACTGAGCTGCTTGAGAACGTTGTCCGCAAGGCATTCCTGTTCGATAAGTACAAGATCTCGTCTATGATCTAATGGAAATAAGGTCGCCTTCCAGGGTTATCCTTGGAAGGCGATCTACATCGTTTTATTTTTGTGTCTGTAGGTGATATGTCATCGTAAATATATTACCATTATGAAAACTTCCATTAACCTTTAACATAAGGAGAACAATCATGCCTGAAGAAGATCCTGTTCAGTCGATGCATGTTGCATTCGGTTACGCAGATAACGTCGCTGTCGTTATCGAGAAGCTCGGTAGCGGCATGTCTGACATCTGGAAAGACACGACTCGTCGTGTGTACTTCATGAACGAGTATTTCTATCCTGTCAATGATGGAACCTGGCTCACCATCCTTCGCAAGATGAACACACCTGATTCTACCTTCAAGTTCAGAGCGTACAATATCAAATCGTACCTCGAACAGCAAGGCTGTCAGGTCGGTGTGTGCCCTGCTTCCATGTATTTCGACAAGAAGCAGACACCCGCTACTAAACGGACAGAAATCATCAACCTGTTCCAGTGATGGACAGGTTGATGAGGGACGGCGTTATGCCGTTCTTTTTCTTTTATCGTTTGGATCAATACTACGAGATTGTAAAAAGGAGTCGGCTATGACAATACGACAATTCATCAAACTTCTCCAGCAACTTCCTGAGAAGTTCAAGGATACTCCGATCTACTATCCGTTCCACGGAGAGTTCGATACGAGTTCCATCGCCGTTCGTTCTATCGATCCTGTGTTGGAGGATGGCAAGCTTGTTTTCAGGGTAGCTTCTCATAATGGATCTACTAAGAAACTTATATCTGTGGTAGAAGAGCTACACAAGCGTGCCGCCGATAAACGCAGGGAGGCTATCAAAGCTGTCAAGAGGGGTTTCCTCAAGACCATGCACACAAGTCGTCCTAAAGGTCCGATATGTTACTTCGATCCTGCTCCATATTCGTGCATGCAGACACGTGATCCGTACGAGATGGTTAGGAAGATCATCAAGAACTACAGTGATACGCTCGCTGCCAAAGATAAGACGAAGTGGGTCTCAGTCAATCTTCCGGATGGACCAACTGCTGTCAGGTACGATAGGACGGAACGGATATCAATCAATCTTCCAGGCGGAACAATTAACGTCAAGTACTATCTTGCAGATGTTAAGATTAGATACGATATCAGCAAGGTTGTCAAAGGCAAGTTCAAGGTACGCTGGACTATACACATCCTCAAGAAACCTGTAGAGGTATCACACACAAGTAGAGAACGTGTGAATCCATCGATGCTTTATGACCTCATCGATGTCTACATCTTCGATAGTCGCTACAAGATCTATCCTGAGTACGAGCTTATAAGTTTGACAGGATGTGATGATGACTGATGTAATCGATGGATTCTCGAGTATATATTACTTCGGTGTAAATGTAACATTCACACCTAAAAAGGAGAAATCCATATGATCAAGTGGTTCAAGAAGACGAATCGCGCTGCTGACGCAGTGGCGAACACAGCGGATAACCTCAACTCGCTCATCGACGAGACTCGTGAGGCGGTTAAGACGACCGAGAAGGACGTCGTGCGTTCTGCCAAGACCGCTGCTGTCTGCAGCATCATCAAAACATCGTTCACCGTGGTAATTGCTGGACTTGTTGGCTTCATCGCCTACAAGGTTGGCACTGACGAGTGATCGATGCGAAGGGTCCTTTAGTGGACCCTTCTTTTTGGTCAATAACAACAAAGGAGAATACACAATGGCTAAAACTGCTATACAGACTGCAGGTGAAAAGATCTTCGAGAAGATCGGTAAAGGCTCCGATGAAGACTACAACGCCATCGCTCGCATGGTCGAGAGCAAGCTTGACGAGAAGATGAATGAGCTCATAGCTCATGCTATCCAATATGTCGGCGGTGACAAATTCAACAAGACCGACATGACTCTGTCGGAGATCCTCATCGACATGTTCGAGAAGGACCACGATTTCACCAGAAGGGAAGCACTGTTCGCAGCGTTCGCTTACGACACGCTTCTCACTAACCTCAAAAGTGCGAAAGAGCTGGCGTCAAATGAAAAAATTAGTTGTCGTTCCTAAGAAGTGGATCACCAAGCACATTGCTGTCAAACGCTGGTACATCGAGTACTGGTGGAACAAGGGCAACAAGCTGATCAGTGTTGGCTTCCACCCTAACTGGTGGAAGTGTCGCGGTGGTTGGTTCGATGCCTACACCAATGGTGCTAAGAAAGGAGTTGACAAATGTCTGGATGTGAATATCCACTTCTGTTTGTTCAGCTTCACTTACACCAATTTCTCGTACAACAAGTAACAAGAGGTAAACAACAATGAAGAAGTACAAGTATACTGAACATCCCTGTGTTGTTGTTCTGGCAGATGTTCCTCACCTTCGTATCTTCGAAGATCCGTTCATCGAAGAGACTCTTCCTAAATGGAAGAAGGCTATCGTTAAGCCAGAGAAGAAGGAAGACGGCAAGCCAGAGATCACTCTCGAATACGTAGCAACTAACGCTAACAACCTCATCATCACGAATGGTGATCCGGCTCCTGCTCCTGAGACCAATCCCAATCGTGAAGGTGCGCCCGCCAACCTGCACGAGATCGATATGTCTGATGCTGCTAAGGCTAGACGTGCACAGCACGATCAGGCAGCGCGTCA
>OCTW013426932.1_pt1 | contig 39050 bp, 31 predicted proteins | sample 1539671 | NCBI WGS metagenome assembly OCTW01 (sample SAMN02144230, study PRJEB22623) | gut metagenome | biome: sheep rumen | host: Ovis aries | place: New Zealand
GGCTTGCCTGAAACTCTATAAGCGTTCTCGCCTCTCGTTCATCGAGCGCCAACTCGTGGGCTATGAGGATGAGATGGACTATCATGCCATTGGCACTATCTCTGAACTGTTCGACGGTAATCCACCGTTCCACGGCCGAGGTGCCATGTCGTTTGCCATGAACGTGGCCGAGATTCTTCGCACGCTGCAACTCATGGATAAGTATTCATATCAAAAGTAAGGAGGAACGACGATGAAAGTATTAATGTTTGGATGGGAGTATCCTCCTCATGTGTTTGGTGGACTCGCCACTGCTAACTATGGAATTTCTGAGGGCCTGAAGGCTCAGGGAGATATTGAGACCGTGCTCTGTCTGCCGCACCCGTTTGGCGACGAGAGCCAGCATGCCTGCCGCATCGTGGCCATGAATGCCGTGCCTATCGCCTATCGCGACGTCGATTACGACTACGTGAAGCAGCGCGTGGGCAATATCATGGATCCCGACTACTATTTCAAACTCCGTGAGCATATCTATGCCGACTTCAACTATATGAACGTGAACGACCTCGGCGCGATGGAGTTTGCCGGTGGCTATCCCGGCAATCTGCACGAGGAGATTAACAACTACTCGATCATCGCCGGTCAGGTGGCCCGCACTGAGGAGTTCGACATCATCCATGCCCACGACTGGCTGACCTTCCCCGCTGGCATCCATGCCAAGCAGGTGAGCGGCAAGCCACTCTGCATCCACGTGCATGCTACCGACTTCGACCGCAGCCGTGGTAAGGTGAACCCCACCGTGTATTCGATTGAGAAGAACGGTATGGACTGGGCCGACTGCATCATGTGTGTGTCTGAACTGACTCGCCAGACGGTCATCAACCAGTATCATCAGGATCCGCGCAAGTGCTTTACCGTGCACAATGCCGTCTATCCGTTGCCTGAAGAGTATCAGGCCATCCCGCGCCCGGATCACACGGGCAAGGAGAAGGTGGTGACCTTCTTAGGCCGTATCACGATGCAGAAAGGTCCGGAATATTTCGTGGAGGCTGCCAACATGGTGCTCCACCGCACCCGTAACGTCCGTTTCTGCATGGCTGGCTCGGGTGACATGATGGATGCGATGATCCAGTTGGCTGCCGAGCGCGGCATTGCCGACCGCTTCCACTTCCCGGGATTCATGCGTGGCAAGCAGGTCTATGAGTGTCTGAAAGACTCTGATGTATATGTGATGCCTTCTGTAAGTGAGCCTTTCGGTATCTCACCACTGGAGGCCATGCAGTGCGGTACGCCTTCGATTATCTCGAAGCAGTCGGGCTGTGCTGAGATCCTTGACAACTGTATCAAGGTTGACTACTGGGACATCCACGCCCTGGCCGATGCCATCTACTCGATTTGCATGAACGACTCTCTCTTCCAGTACCTGAAGGAAGAAGGTAAGCGCGAGGTAGATCAGATTACCTGGGAGAAGGTGGGCACCTGGATTCGCACACTCTATCGCCGCACGCTCGGTTGGGAACAATAAATTAATTAAGAATTAAGAGTTAAGAATTAAGAATTATGAAAACAATTTGTTTATATTTCGAGATACATCAGATTATTCATCTGAAGCGCTACCGTTTCTTCGATATCGGTACCGATCATTATTACTACGATGACTACGAGAACGAACGTAGTATCACAGATATTGCGGAGCGCAGTTATATGCCTGCCCTGAATACCATCCAGGAGATGATCAAGGAGCATGGTAACTATTTCAAGGTGGCCTTCTCGCTGTCGGGTACGGGTATCGAGCAGTTGGAGATGCATGCTCCTCAGGTGATTGAGAAACTACAGCAACTCAACGAGACAGGTTGCGTAGAGTTCCTTGCCGAGCCTTACAGCCACGGTCTGTCGTCATTGGCCAACAACGAGAAGCACGAGGAGACCTTTGCCCGCGACGTGAAGAAGCAGGCTGCGAAGATCGAGGAACTCTTCGGCAAGAAGCCTACGGTGTTCCGTAACTCCTCACTGATCTACAGCGACGACATTGGTGCCCAGGTTGCAGCACTTGGCTTCAAGGGCATGCTCACTGAGGGTGCCAAGCACGTGCTGGGCTGGAAGAGTCCGCACTATGTCTATAACTGTAATATCGCTCCGAACCTGAAACTCTTGCTCCGCGATGTAGAACTGTCGGATGATATCTCCCTGCGCTTTAACAACTCAGAGTGGGACGGCTATCCTCTCTTCGCAGATGCTTACATCGACCGGATTGCCCGCTTCCCGGAAGAAGAGCAGATCATCAACATCTTCATGGAACTGTCTGCTCTGGGTATCGCCCAGCCGCTCAGCAGCAATATCCTGGAGTTCCTGAAGGCACTGCCTGCATGTGCTAAGGAGAAGGGCATCAACTTCATGACGCCGACGGAGATCTGCAAGGCCTGCAAGAGCGTGGGTCAGATTGATGTGCCCGACACCCTCTCGTGGGTCGATGAGGAGCGCGACGTCAGTTGCTGGCTCGGAAATGCCATGCAGCATGAGGCCTTCAACAAACTGTACAGCGTGGCCGACCGTCTGCTGATTGCCAACGACCCGCGCATCAACCAGGACTGGGACTACCTGCAGGCTTCCAACAACTTCCGCTTCATGACCACGAAGCCCTCCAACGTGGGGCTCGACCGTGGCATCTACAGCGGACCGTTTGACGCCTTCACCAACTACATGAATATCCTCGGCGACTTCATCAACCGCGTGAATGCACTCTATCCGCTCGATATCGACAATGATGAACTGGAGGGTCTGCTTACGACCATCAAGAACCAGGGTGACGAGATTGAGATGAAGGACAAGGAAATCACCCGCCTGAAGGCTCGTCTGGAGAAGTATGAGGCAGGTACGAAATCCAAGGCTCCTGCAAAGGATGCTGCCAAGGCTGAGAAGAAGCCCGCTGCAAAGAAGGCTCCGGCAAAGAAGAAGGCAGAGTAAACGAGTGGAATAACTTGTATATGATAAAGGAATCGGGGCTTTTGCTCCGATTCTTTTTTATTTCTCCTTTCAGTCAACCGCTAACCGTCTGGTTTTCAGCATGTACGGCTGAAGGGTACTTTACATGGCGAAAGTTTGACTGTTGACTGCCATTCACGCGTATCTAAAAGTTTGTGCCGACATGTTTTTGGGGGTAGTCCCAGGGCCTGGGACCAAAATATGGAGGCACTTTTGCTTCCTAAAGTGCCACTTTAGCAATGAAAACAGGCTCTTTAGCAACGAGAAGCGGCTCTTTAGCAACGAGAAGCGGCTCTTATTTCCAGACAGTAGGCAAAAAACGCCCTTCAGCCGAATCGCTTGATATTCAGATAGTTGTGACTCGGCTGAAGGGTAAATGAGATTACTTGATGTTGACGATAGTCTTCTGTTTGTCTAATTGTCACTGATTAATAACCAGGGTTCTGCCACATACCGTCAGCCGTTGAGGTATATTGGAGCACACCGTCGTTATCCTGGCCAACGGCCATGTCGGTACGGTTGGTTACAGACTCCAACTCGCTCAGAGGAATCGGACGATAGTAGTGCTTCACGGCGATGTTGCCAGAAGCCTGGGCATTGTACTTCTTCACGTGGTCGATCAGCGTGTGGGTACGCTTCAGGTCGAACCAGCGCTGGTACTCACCGCAGAGTTCGAGGGCACGCTCGCGCAGGATGGTCTCGATGTCAACGGTGCCGCTGATGCTGTTGTCCTTACCGTCGATGGCGCGGACAGCGCGCAGGGCGTTGATGGTTCCAAGTGCGTCGCCGCCAGTAGCCAGTTCTGCCTCTGCCTTGATGAGATACATCTCAGCCAGACGGAGCACCATGATGTCACGGTAACTCAGGTCGTGGGTAGGATAGGTGGGATCATACTGGTCATCGAGGAACTTCTTGATGCAAGGATAGGAGCGACGGCCTTCGATCTTCTCGCTCTTATAGCGGTCGTCACCATAGACATCGGAAGTGGCCTTACCACCCTCAGTGGGCAGAGCCGTTGCGGGATCGCCTGAGGTATAGACGGGGATGTCACCACCGAAGGCGAACTGCAGGCGATACTTGTCCTTGGCCTCAGCCTGGAGGGCCTGACCCTCTTCAGAGTCACCGTCGAGGATGCTGTAGAGGATAGCGATACCACCACCGTTGAAGTAGTTGCCGTCTTCCTTGTAGGCCTCTTCGTAGTCCTTGAACTCCTGCTCAGACATCTTGGGATATTTCTCTGCATTCATCGACAGTTCGTATGGGATGCGATAACTGGTGATCAGTGTACCATTGTAGCGCTGGTCGGTCTCCTTGATGCTCTCAAGCAACTGCCAGAAGTACAGTGAGGGGAGATAACGGGTAAATCCGCGTCCGTAAGGAGAGTAGTACTTGCCGCACTCGATATCCTCACCGGTCATCTTACTCTTGATAGTGGTCTTACCGGCAGCCATACGGAAGAATACCTGAGTCTCCTTCTGGCCGTTACCACCAAGGTCGTCGGCACCATTGTTCCACAGTGAGGGGAACATCAGCAGGGAGGCACTACCACCGTTACGCTTGTAGCCCGTACGGGTGATAAGGCTGTTGTACTCGCCTTTGCCATTGTTGGAATAACGATAGGGCACGCAGTTGTCACGACCGGCATTGAGGTCGTTGCTGTAATGGACGGCAAAGAGGTTCTCTGTATTGGTGGTAGCCTCCTCGTTGTTCATGTTCCATGTGTCCTGATAACGGGTATAGAACGTAGCGCCAGAGTTATTGATAACGTCGGTGGCGGCATTCAGGGCCTCGGTGTAGAGGTTGCCATAACCGCTTACGCTGCTGGCACCGAGCCAAGAGGCTGCATAGAGGGCTACACGGGCATAGAGGGCCTCGGCAGAGTAGTAATAAGCACGGCCGGTTCCTGTTGCGGCGCCTGGCTTCATCACGTTGGCAGTCTTGTAGTTATCCATAGCGGCCTTCAGGTCGTTGAGGATGTTAGCATAGACCTCAGCCTCAGGGATACGCTTCGGCGCTCTGTTGAAGTTGTTCACATCAATGGCTTCCGAGTTGTAGGGAATCGGGCCCCACAGGGCTACCATCTGTGAATAGTAGAGAGCGCGGAGGAACAGGGCATCAGCCGTATAGGCGGCCTTCTTGTTGTCGTCGATGACAGCGCAGTCGGGTACATACTTCAGAACATTGTTACATACGTTGATGCCTGCATAGAACATCTCCCAGTACTCGTCGAGACAGGGGTTGTCGGATGTGTTGCTGCCAAGTGACTCTGCAGAGAGGTCATACTTCAGCATGGACTTCTGCTTATTGTCGTAACCGAAATAGAAGAGGTCGCTACCCATCTCGGCCAGTCCGAGTGACGGCTCCTTACCCCACCAGCCGTGTGTATAGTCGTAGGCTGAGGCGACCAGACCGTCGATACCCGATATGGTGTTGTATGCCAGATCGGCAGTCTCACCAGTCTTGTTCTCCTCCTCCAGATAGTCTGAGCAGGAGGTTGTGCCCAGCCCAAAGGCTGCGGTCACAAATAACATACTTAATATCTTTTTCATATCGATTCTCATTAATAGGGTTAGAATGTTACGTTAAGACCAATCACAGCCTGCTTCATCAGCGGGAAGTTCACAGAACCGCCGCGCTCTGGGTCGTAGTTGTCGAAGTGACTGAAGGTGAAGAAGTTCTTCAGAGAGCAGTAGATGCGAGCATTGCTGATGAGTACCTTCTTGATCAGGTTCTTTGGCAGATTGTATGCCAAGGTGATGTCCTTGATCTTGAAGTAGTCGGCCTTCTGGATCTGGATAGAACTCTTGTAGAAGGTTGGCGTAGCGCCTGCGCAACCTGGTGAAGGAATGTCAGCACCCAGATTGCTGGGTGTCCAGTAGTCCAGTTCACCCCAGTTGGCATTGTCGTAGAGATAGAGTCCATAACCGCTGTAGTCAAGGTAGCCACCCAGGCGGGCCATAGTGGAGATGCTCAGAGAGATATCCTTGTAGGTGAGAGAGGTTGACAGGCCGAGGATGGCTTTAGGAGAGCGATTGTAGATAATCTTATCGCTGTCGTCAATCTTATTGTCACCGTTGATGTCATTCACCTTCGGCGTACCAGGATCACCGTAGTCTGCCTGAGGCTTCTCAAAGTCGGGGTGTGCTGCCAAATACTTGTCGAACTCGCCAACGCCCCAGCAGCCGTCCATGTCGTATGCATAGAATGCAGATACAGGCTCGCCAACTTTCAGGATAGAGTTGCCGCTAACGAACTGCTCGATACCATCTGCCAACTCCTCAACCTCGTCGCGTGCGAAGGTAGCAGAGGCAGTCAGATCCCATGTAAAGTCATTAGTTCTGACGGGTACTGCACCGAGAGAGATTTCCCAACCGTGTCCCTTGGTCTTACCGACATTGTCGATGGTGCTGGTGAATACGGTGGAGGCAGGGGCCGTCTTGTAGTACAACAGGTCGTAAGTCTTGCTGTTGTAGTAGTCGATGCTACCATAGACGAGACCGTTGGCAAAAGAGAAGTCCAGACCGATGTCGATGGCAGAGGTCTTCTCCCAAGTCAGATTCTCGTTAGCCATTGTCATCGGAGCCTTTTCCTTAGAATCAGGAACGATAGACGAGATGGTGGCCAGCGTCTGGTATGCATCGATGGCTGCGTTACCAGAGAGACCCCAAGATACGCGGATCTTCAGGTTGTCGAGCCAAGACTTGGTATTCTCCATGAAACTCTCCTCAGAGATACGCCAACCGGCGCTGACAGAGGGGAAGTAACCCCACTTCTTACCATCTGCGAGAACGGACGAACCATCAGCGCGGATAGAACCTTGCAGGAGGTACTTGCCATCGTAGGAGTAGTTCACGCGTCCGAAGAATGAAACCATAGAGGTCTTGATGTAGCCAGAACTCTTATCAGGGCTGTCAATTTTACTGACATCATAGAAAGAGCCTTGCTTGTAACTCTCAGCACCTGCAGCACCGGAGATGCTCATGGATTCTGTCACCTGATGTGACATTTCATGACCGAGCAGGAAGGTAAGGTCATGCTTACCAATCTCCTTGTTGTAGTTGGCGGTGTTCTGCCATACATACTTGGTCGCGGTGCTCCTTGCATTGGAGATGTATGTGGTGGTAGGTGTCTGATAGCGCTGCTGGCTATGATAGTCCTGATACATGCCATCACGGGAGTCGCTACGGTCAGCCGTGAACTGTGACTTCAGGGTGAGACCCTTCAGCGGGTTCAGTTGCAGATAACCGCTGCCGAAGAAACGGGTGCTCTCAATATTACGCTGGAAAGCGCCATCCTCGTCCAGCAGTGGAGAGCAGTGGGCGGTGTACCAGGGGTTAGGTGTAGCATTGATGCTACCATCGCTCAGATAAGCGTGGGTGATACTGGTCATCTTCTGTGCCTGGTTGAACACACCACCGTTACGCTTGTCGTTGTTCTTGTAAGCGTAAGAGATGCTGGCACCGATCTTCACGATCTTGTTGATCTGGTGGTCAATGTTTACACGGCCAGTATAACGGTTGTACTTATCGCCCTTCAGCAGACCCTTGTCGTTCATGGCTGCCATAGATACATTGAAGTTCGTCTTCTCGTTACCACCCTGAACGGCCACCTCATAGTTCTGAGAGACACTGTTGTCAAGGACCATGTCGAGCCAGTCTGTATAAGACTTGTTCTTGTAGATATCGAGGGTCTCTGTACCATCTTCCAACTGGAAGGTCAGTACGTCGGCTGCTGTGGCTGCATTGGCAAAGTTCCAAATTCCGCTCTCGGCAGCGGCCGCAGCGGCATCCTCATAGTTCTTCTTGTCGATCAGGCGCTGTACCTCTGCGTCGCCATACATAGGCTTGACCACACCCGTAGCGCTGTTGAATGACAGATAGCCATTGAACGAAACAGTGGTCTTGCCAGCCTTACCGCGCTTGGTGGTGATCAGGATGACACCGTTGGCACCCTTCGTACCATAGATAGCAGTAGAAGCAGCATCCTTCAGGACATCCATCGACTCAATGTCGCTGGCGGGGATGTCAAGGGTAGAACCATACTCAACACCGTCAACAATCACGAGCGGACCGTTGCTGGCCAACAGAGAACGGTTACCACGGAGGGTCATGCTGACACCTTCACCAGCCTGACCGCCATTAGACTGCTGGAGGTCAATACCAGGGACCTTGGCCTGCATGGCAGCCAGGGCATTGGCACCAGCGACCTTTGCCAGATCATCGGTCTTCACACTGGCAACAGAACCGGTCAAGTCCTTTTTCTTCATAGTGCCATAACCAACGACAACGACTTCGTCGAGTGCGGCGGCATCCTCTTCCATCGTTACGTCGATACTGCTCTTACCAGCCACAGAGATCTTCTGATCCTTATAGCCGATGTAAGAGATCTTCAGGACACTGTTCTCAGGAATGTCCTTGATGGAGAAATTGCCGTCGAAATCGGTAACACCACCAATAGTAGTACCGTCAACGATAATGCTCACACCAATCATGGGCTCACCTGTAGCATCCTTCACTGTTCCTGTGATCGTCTTCTGGGCGTATGCCACAAAGCAGAACACAGACAAAAGCAAAGCCATAGAGGCTCTTTTGATTTGTAGATTCATACACGTTAGTTTTAGTTATACAAATAATTAATTAATTTAAATAATTCGGTTTTCTTATCCATACTGGGCATTTTCGGGTACAAAGATACATCTTATTTGATGAATTCATACTTATTGCCCGGCATTTTTCGTTGTAAACGTTTACGTAAATTAGGATATATCCTGTTTTAGTAGAGATGTTTTAGTAATGCGGGTGCAAATATACAAAATAAAAAGGAAATATGCAAATATTCAAGAAGAAAAAAAGCATTATTGCATTCTTTGTAAACCTTCCCAGCGTACGTTCCAGGTACCGTCTTTAGGGAACCCGGGGTTGAGAGGCTCAGCACAGCCATCCCAGCCTGCGCACATCATGGCCACAGCGGTGAGCAAGGCCCCATTGCCGGGAAGGTAGATACGCAGACGCTCAGGGGTCTGGAAATTATGGCCGCTTTGCAGGTATGTGTTCTTTTGCGTGTCAATTAGTAGGGCCTTGAGCGCTGTCTCGGGGTCGCCAAGACGGGCGGCTGCCATGGCAATCATACCGTAGTCCCAACCCCAGGTGGTCTGCCAGTTCCAGTTGGTCATCACCCAGTCGAGGGTCTGTTTCATCTTCTCTTTATTATATAATAAGGTGGAAGGAAGTTGCGTGCTATGGTTAATCGTCGGCCCGTAGGGTAGTAGTCCGCATGCACCGAGGACTGCAGGATGATCGTTGCGACACTTGTCGGATGGATTCTCCTTGGAATGAGCATGGGACTTATACAGTTGTCCTGCGCTATATATCCCGTTTTGCTCGGGAAGGGGGGAGAGCCCGTTGATAATATGATCCCATAGTTTGTTGCGCTCTTTACCCATACGCTCTCGCCATCGTTGAGCGACACTCAATCCATATTGCCAATAAGCCAGTTCGAAGGGGTGGTTATATGAAAAGTCTTTCGACATGGTCTCCTGCATAGAGGTGACTCCCTTCAGGGTATATAACTTACTCTTAGCATCATAGGTCACGAAGTCTGCCATAAACTCAGCGGTAGTCTCGATTCCTTCTCCGTATTTCCGAAGTGTCCCTTCCGTCGGGACTGAACGATACATTTCTTCTGCCAGATAAATATAGTGGGGCTGTTGCCAGATGAGGAAAGAGCCAATGTTAGAGGGCGCTTCACCTGCCCATGGATCTGTCATCTTCATCCATCTGACGCCCTTGAAGCCTTGGCGCTCTGCAATCTGACGGGCGATGGGATAGGCCGTATCATTGTACCAGTTAAGGATTTGGGCGACAACATCTGGGCGGTTCCACAAGGCGAAATCCACGATATGCCACCATGCCATTTCCAAATGTGGCCGGCCATACCAGGAATTGTAGGTCAGGCCTGTCTCCTGTGGTGGCATGTTGTTGGCACAGTTAATCTGTGTGAGGTATTGGGAGAGGACTACGCGGCGCTCCAGTTCCTTGGCGCGTGGATCGGTGCATTGGGAGAAATCAATAATGGCTCCCTCTTTCCACCAGTGATTCCAGTGGCGGAGGGTGGCTTTGTGATATTGGTCGTATTCAAACTTAGGCTGACTGGGCAGGCTGGGAAGGAATTCTGCTGAAAAGGTAAGGACATCGTCGGTCGCGGCGAGTTCGAAGTGATGGCGGTCGCACTCTTGTAGTGTGGCATAACCCTCCCATTGGAGAAGTACATAGTACTTGGAACTGTCGAGCGTACGCTCTATAAGTGCAGAATGGTCGTCTTGCGTGATGATGACCGACTGATGCCTTTCTGGCTTTGTCCAGTCGTTGGCATCATCAGCATGTTTTCCTGTAGGATAAGAGAACCGAAGGGCAATGGATGCCCTTCGGTCTCTTAACAGGTTACTTTGAATTCTTGTGTAAATGGCGTCTTTGTCGGGATGAATTCCTGTGGTGACTTCTACGGATTCACCGTCTGCAGTGAAGGTAGAATGTATTTCCCCATCCCAGATTTTTTGCTCTTGGTGAATATCTGTAAGGGATCGAAGGGGAATAGGGCTCCCTTGTCGATCCCGAAGATCGAGCCCGATTGTGCCGAGGTTGAGGCGGTGGGGGTTAACGCGGAAATAATCGGTGGCTTCCTGGTTGCGACCGCCCTCTCTGTATTCAACGGCATAAGCCTCCTGGTGACCGTGTCCAAGGTCAAAAACCTTCTCTGTATCTGACATCGTCAGGTGGCTGGTGTTTTCGAACGAGTGCCATCCCCAATCGGACATGGTGTTCAGGGGCACACCTGCCCCATACTCAAAAGGGTAGGTCTGCAGTCCCGTTATGTCAACCGTAGCAGCGAAGTGACCATTCCCTACAGAAAGTGAGGATAAGTTATTGGCTTCCGTGATGACTGGGTTGTTGCGTGAGACAACAGACTGCCTGTCGATGGTGGCTGTCGTATTCTCTGTGTCGTAGCCGAGCATTTCCATCTCCAGTGAAGCCCAAAGGAATGGGCCGACACCCTTGGCATCGTTGTCGCGGATGGGCTCTGAGAGGTAGTAGTCGTAACTGCCGTCACGCCTTGCATTCTCCTTGACACTTCCTTTCGGGTTAATTTTCTTCATCGCAGCCTGTACCTCCGGAGTCGCTGCAGGGCCGAGACCTGCTACACTGCAACAGTTGGTCAGTGAGATGGTCTTGTCGGCATTTACACGGATAAAATGATTGATGATGCCCTTATAGGCCTTGATGCCTGCATCGCGGTATTGTGCTCCCACATAGCCTTTGCGATAGGCCTTCAGCAGTGCATAGGCGAACATGGATGAGCATGTGCTCTCCAGATAGTTCCCTTTTCGATCTGGGCTATCCATGACTTGATACCATGTGCCAGTCTCCTTGTCTTGCCACTTCAGAATGGCATCGAAGTCCTTCACTAATAAGTCAATGACCTCAGAGCGGCGGGCATAATCTTCAGGGAGTGCGTCGAGCACTTCAACGAGTGCCATCGTGTACCATCCTTGGGCACGTCCCCAGCAGTGCTGGCTCAGTCCTGTCTCCTTGTCTGCCCAGAAAGCCTTGCGGGTCTCATCGTAGGCATGACGGTTCAGACCAGTCTTCGGGTCGAGTGTGCGCTCGTATGTCGTCTTCAACTGATTTACGGCATCATCATAGATTTTCTGGGCCTCCTTAGGTTTGTAGAGGCTTGCTGCTGTCAGACAACGGAAGGGAAGGCCCATGAATATACCGTCAAGCCATACCTGATAGGCGTAGATGGCCTTGTGCCAGAAGACCTTGTCGGCAATGGTGCGCGGTTGGTTCTGCATCTGCTTCATCATGGTCTGGATGGCCTTGAGGTTCTTTGCCTCTGGATAGAGGTTATACATGCGGGTGACAAAATGCCCGGTGCGGCAGTTGTCAAGGTTGTATTCTAAGATATCATAGCCACGGATGTCACCGTTGGCGTTGATCATCGTATCTGTGTATTCCTGGCAATACTTCCGGATGTCCTCACCACCATATTTAAGATAGGTATCGAGCATACCCTCCAGTTCGATGCCCATTACATAACTCCATTTTGGACTATTGGAGAAGTCAAGCAGGTAACTTTTTGGCACGCGCTTCATCTCCGAATAGGTAAGCCACTCGCTGTAGTGCTTATAGGGCTTTTCTGTCAGAGCGAGACTCCCGTTGATGAACAGATTGTCGAATGTGACATTGCGGGTTTTACCACTTATGGAGTTACCATCGCTCACACCGTTGAACCGGCAGTTCTTAACGAGGACGTCATACACGTAGGTGTCTTCGTTGAGACCGATGATCTGTACACCGTACTGGGATTTCTCGCTGGTGACATTCTCCATATAGATGTTGCGTACCGTGGGGTAGAAACCTCGACAGCATATCTCGTTGTGCTCATAGTCGAGGTTGATCTTGAGTACACTCTCCTTGCAGACACCCACTTTGATGTCGCGCATGTTGATATTCTCAATGATACCGCCACGGCAGGAGTTGGTCTTGATACGTAGGACGCGCTCCAGTTCGGGAGAGTCCATCACGCAGTCATGGGCATATACATTCTGGCAGCCGCCCGAGATTTCGGAACCAACGACGACGCCACCATGACCATTCTTCATCTCACAGTTGCGGATGATGATATTCTTTGAAGGCATGTTGCGCTCACGACCGTCGCGGTTGCGTCCGCTCTTGATGGCGATACAGTCATCACCAGTGTTGAAGAAACAGTCCTCAATAAGTACGCGGTCACAGCACTCTGGGTCGCAGCCGTCACCGTTGGGACCGTCATTGATCATCTTCACTCTTCGCACGGTGATGTCCGTAGAGTGGAGCGGGTGAATCACCCAGAACGGTGAGCGTAGGAGGGTGATGTCTTCCAGCAGGATGCCCTCGCATTTGTTGAAACTGACGAGTTGGGGGCGCAGGCCGTCCTCCGGACCGAAGATACGTTCAGGAAAGCGTTCGCCCTTCTCATTATACATGGGAATACCGTCCTCGCCGTTCTTCAGCAGACGGGCACGACTGCCCCCACGCTGACTGATCATACCTTCCTTCCAGCCGAAGCGGGGATTACCGTTCCAAGGCCACCATGTGTCATTGCTTCCACCACCGTCGATGGTACCCTTGCCAGTGACGGCAATGTCCTTGGCTCCGAAAGCATAGATACAGGGCGACAGGTTAAAGCACTCCAGACCTTCCCATGATGTCTCCACGATGGGATAGAGTTCAGGCAGGAATGCGAACTCCAGCACGGCTCCCTCTTCTACATGGAGGTTCACTCCGTTCTTTAGTGTGATAGCACCTGTGAGGAACTTGCAGCCAGCGGGCACCACCACGCGTCCACCGCCCTTCTTTGAGCATTGGTCGATGGCCTTCTGGATAGCCTTCTGGTTCTTGGCAGCCGATGCTTCAGTACTGGCTCCGAACTTGGTAATCACATAGTCCTTGTTCGCAAACTGAGGGACACGGATGCTTTGCTCAATCTGTTTGTACTGCGCCTCGTTCCAACCTTGGGCCATCATGAGGGCGGGACATAGCATGGAGAATAGCCATGCGATAAGTCGTCTTTTCTTCATGAATTAATTTGTTTTAGTTAATCTTGGTTGCAAAGATACAGAAAATTTCCGTGAATCCATCATATTTATTTAAAAATGTTCACGCAAACGTTTTCCGTCTTGTACCATTGTACCATTATTAATGCCTCGTGGATTACGTTTCTCCCTCAACGATATTACGACTCTTTTTTCAATAAAAGTAGTAATTAATTTGTTGGTCTCCTTTTTCTTTTCGTAACTTTGCACTTCGTAAGGACAAATTGTTCTCGTGCTCTAGTGACAATGAATCGCCGGAGTATGAACCAGAGTACAATTTCTTCCTCGGAGAGCCTAATATCATCTTCGATACCGACATCGGCTCCTCTACTGACGATTTGTTTGCGCTGAGGCTGATGTATAAGTTCTCCGACATGGGGCTGTGCCATATCCTCGGCGGTGTGGTGTGCCGTATGGGCGATGAATATATCAGGCTCGCCGATATCATGAACACGCATTACGGCTATCCTGACTTGCCGATGGGCGTGGAGCGCGACGGGGTGGAGGATCCCAATGTGTATATCCCCTATTCAGGCATCAGCGACTTGAAGAATGAGGATGGCAGCGTGATGTTCCCTACCTCCATCAGCAACTACGCTTCACTGCCCGACGGGTGGAAACTATACCGGAAATTGCTGGCCGACCAGCCCGACGGATCAGTTCGAATCTGTGCCATCGGCTTTATGTCGGCCCTGGCTCAGTTGCTCGAATCAGGTCCAGACGAGTATTCTGAACTTACTGGCGTGGAACTGGTGAGGCGCAAGGTGCAGGGACTCTTCGTGATGGGGGGGCAAATTTGGCGAAGACTCTTCGAGGCCTGGCTATAACTTTGGACATAAGTCTGCACTGGGCTTCTCGAAGCGGGTGCTCGACCTGTGGCCTAAGACAACCAACATTTACTTCTCACCCAGTCTGATCGGTGACGATGTGGACTATGCGCCAAGTACGGTGATCGAAGATATCAACTGGACGGACGTGAACCCTATCAAGCAGGTCTATATGAACTATAATTGCAATACGGGTCAGCGCATGTGGGACGCTCTGACAACGCTGCAGACACTACTGGGTAGCGACCTGTTTGAACTCTCGGAGCGCGGCACGATACACATTACCGAAGACGGCCTGATGCCTTTCGTGCCCGATCCGGAAGGAAACTGCTACTATCAGAAATATAGTGCCTCGCGCACGCCCTACTATCTGATGCTGATCAGGGATGCGACCACCACGCCACCCACTGAGTTGAATAGTAAGAAACTATGAACGGAGCGCCTCGAACAACTTGTCGAGCGCTTCGTCGGCATCCTTGGATTCATTGAGGAGGGTGACGAACTTTGAGCCGATAATGGCTCCGGCAGCATTGCTTTGTGCCGCTTCAAGAGTCTGCTTGTTCGAGATACCGAAGCCAATCATACGGGGATTGCGGAGGTTCATCGCGTTGATGCGACGGAAGTATTCCTGCTTGGCATCGTCGAAACTTTTCTGAGCACCTGTGATGGCAGCCGAGGAGACCATGTATATAAAGCCGTCTGTATTGTCGTCGATGAAGCGGATACGATCCTCAGAGGTTTCTGGCGTGATGAGCATAATGACACGCAAATCGTATTTGTCAGCAATAGGCTTTACAATATCCTGATAGTCCTTGAAAGGCAGGTCTGGGATGATCATGCCACTCACACCGCTCTCCACGCACGACTGACAGAACTCTTCAATGCCATAGTGCAGAATGGGGTTCAGATAACCCATCAGTACAAGCGGGATATCTACCTCGTCCTGGATCTCGCGGAGTTGGGTGAAGAGTGTATGTAGGTTCATGCCGTTCTTCAGCGCCTGGGTGGCGGCACTCTGGATCACAGGTCCGTCAGCCAGTGGGTCGCTGAAGGGAATGCCTACTTCAATCATGGCAATGCCACGACGTTGCATCGTCTTGATGACATCGCCCGTGCCTTCAAGTGTTGGGCAGCCGGCACAGAAGTAGAGCGACAGGAGTTTCTGGCCATTATTCTTTGCAAAAAGTTGATTGATCTTGTTCATATAATTATAATCTGTTTAGATGGTCTATGAATTGTTTTAATGCGTTGATGTCCTTGAGAGCGGGTGCTTCTTCGAAGCGTGAGTTGAGATCAATACCAATGCATCTTGGGTGATGAAAGGATTTGACACGACTGGCATCGTCAGGACCTATGCCGCCGCTAAGCAGAAAGGGCGTCTCTCCATGATAGTCTGTGAGGACGGACCAGTCGAATTTCTCTCCATTGCCGCCAACGGACTTGCCCTTGGTGTCGAAGAGGAAGTAATCGACAATGCCCTCATAGTCTCTCGTCTGTATCAGGTCCTGAGTAGAAGCAATATTAAAGGCTTTGATGAAGGGTCGGTCTGTTGCATTGCGCAGGCCGCTGATGAAGTCTGGCGACTCATGCCCGTGGAGTTGGATCAGATCGAGTTCAAATTCATTCACGTGCGCTACGATATCGTTGATTGTCGTATCGACAAAGACGCCGACTCGCTTGGCTCGCGTTGGTAGATAGTCAGGCCGTTCTGCGACGTAACGCTTCGACTGGGGCCAGAAGATCATTCCCAACCAGTCGATGCCTAACCTTTCTACCTGACGGATATTCTCCGCCTCACGCATGCCACAGATCTTAATCATAACTGTGCAATGAAGTTTCTTAGGGCCAGACCAGGGTCTTCCTCCTTCATAAAATTCTCGCCTATGAGGAATCCGTTGAAGCCGATGGCTTTCAGTTGCTTGACAATCTCTGGGTCGGAGATGCCGCTTTCGCTAACCTTCACGGTATCGGAGGGCAGACGACTGAACAACCGATAAGAGTTGTTGACATCCGTCTCAAAGGTGCCAAGATTCCTGTTGTTGATACCACACATGTCAGGGCCAAGTTCGGCATATTCCGTCTCTTCCTCCGTGTGCATTTCCAATAGCACTTCCATATTCAGTTCATGGGCTTTGTCGATGAAGAGTTTGCACTGATCCTTCGTCAGACAGGAGGCAATCAGAAGAATAGCCGATGCCCCACATACGCGAGCCTGGTAGATTTGATATTCGTCGATGATGAAATTCTTATATAAGATAGGAATCTTTACCTTGGCGGCTTTGGCCAATCTGATGTGGGTCGTGCTTCCACCAAAATAGTTGGCATCCGTGAGAATGCTCAGGGCTGTGGCACCATTATTCTGATAACTGAGGGGAATCATACTGGCATCGGCATCTTTCTTGATCCACCCCTTAGAAGGCGACTTCCGCTTGAACTCAGCAATAATGCCTGTAGTCGATTGAAGCAGAGAATGTTTCATGGATGGTACGTCTGACTTCTTAAGGATTTCCACTCGACCTTCCAGATAGACTTGAGAGAGTTCTTTCCTGTAACGTTCAATTTCTTTTCTCTTGTAAGCAACGATTTCTTCTAAAATGTCTGCCATATTATTCTAGTATTTATTAACTAGGGTGCCCAGTTTGTCTAGGTTACCTAGGAGTTTAACTTTGCGAATTTCTTGAAGGTTCTGAGTGCACTGCCGCTGTCGATGCTTTCACGGGCAATCTCAATGCACTCCTCAATGCTCTTCTCTCCTTTCTCCAATACCTGGATGCCAAAGGCTGCATTGGCGAGAACGATGTTCTTCTGGGCAGGGAGGGCACGATTTTCCAGCACACTATCAAAGATTTGGGCAGCCTCTTCCTCTGTGGCACCGCCAACGAGTTCTTCGGGTTTGGCTTTCTCGAAACCGAGGTCGTGTGGCGAGAAGATGCGCTCGTACTGCTTGGTGGTGACCTTGAAATCGCCAGTTAGCGAGATTTCGTCGTAACCATCGATACTGTTCACGATACCATAGTCGATGCCAATCTTTTGATATACCTGGTTATAGAGACGCATCTGGTCGAGATTGGCGACTCCGAGCAACTGACATTTTGGTTGACTGGGATTTACCAACGGACCTAAAAGGTTGAAAATCGTGGGGAACTGCAAGGCCTTGCGGATGGGGCCGACGAACTTCATGGCTTTGGCGAAGAGTTGGGCATGGAGATACACGATGCCAGCCTCGTCGAGACTGCGGTTCAGACGGTCGATATCGTCGGTAAACTTGATGCCATGGTGCTGGATCACATTAGAGGCTCCTGATACAGAGGTGGCGGCATAGTTGCCGTGCTTAGCCACCTTATACCCAGCCCCTGCAATTACAAAACAACTGGTCGTAGAGATATTGAAGGTGTTCTTGCGGTCTCCGCCAGTGCCCACTACGTCGATATAACGGTCGGCTTTTAAGATGGCGGGCACACCTGTCTCCAGAATACCGTCGCGGAAGCCAAGCAGTTCATCAACGGTAACACCGCGCATTTGCAGAGCAGTCAGTAGGGCGGTAATCTGTTCGGTGGGAAATTCACTCTTGGTAATGCCCACTAAGATATTCTTCATTTCTTCACGGGATAGTTCCTCGTGGTTCAGCATCCTGTTCAGGATATCTTTCATTGTCTGTGCCATAATCTTATGTCTTGTTTTTGTCGTTGGTTTAAAGGAATAGCCAGTTCTGTATCATCTTCCTGCCATCAGGGGTGAGCACACTCTCAGGGTGAAACTGGATGCCCCGGATGTTAAGCGTCTTATGTTTGAGGGCCATGATCTGTCCTTCATCACTTTCTGCCGTAATCTCCAGACAGTCAGGAAAGCCGGTCTTAGAGACCACCCACGAATGATAACGGCCCATCATGATGCGGTTGGACAGACCGCTGAAAATCTCGTCGTTGCCAAACTGAGTGCCTTCTGTGGCAACCCCGTGGAATACATCGCTGAGATTCTCCAGTTTGCCACCGAAAACCTCTCCGATGGCCTGATGGCCGAGACAGACGCCTAAGATGGGCTTCTTGCCGGCGTATGTGCGGATCACGTCGAGCAGCAATCCTGCCTCGGAGGGAACACCAGGACCTGGGGAAAGGATGATCTTACTGAACTGTTCCAGTTCTTTTAGTTCGAATTGGTCGTTGCGTAGGACGGTGACCTCTGCGCCCAGTTCTTTTACCAGATGACTCAGGTTATATGTAAACGAGTCGTAATTATCGATGATGACTATCTTCATAATTCGTGAAATTCGTAGTTACATGTTCTCTGCCATTAATATTGCACGGCGCAAAGCACCGAGTTTGTTGTTCACTTCCTGCAACTCGTATTCTTCGTTGCTCTTGGCTACGATGCCGCCACCAGCCTGGAACCATAGTTCTCCGTTTCGCGACACAAAGGTACGGATGGTGATGGCTTGGTTCAGTGATCCATTCAGTCCGATGTAGCCGATGCAGCCTCCGTAGGCACCACGATTGTGTGGTTCGTATTCAGATATGAGTTGCATGGCGCGCACTTTCGGGGCACCACTCAGCGTACCGGCTGGGAAAGTGTCGATAAAGGCCTTGATAGGATCAGCCTTCTCGTCGAGTTCCCCACTGACGCGCGACACCAGGTGGATGACATGTGAGTAATACTGTAAGTCTTTATAGAAATCTACTTTTACGTTGTGACAGTTGCGTGACAGGTCGTTGCGTGCCAGATCTACGAGCATCACATGCTCCGCGTTCTCTTTCGGATCGTTGCGTAGATACTCGGCTCCCAGGCGGTCTGCCTCAGCGTCGCCCGTACGTTTGGTTGTGCCTGCAATCGGGTCGATGTAGGCCTTCCTTCCCTCTATGCGGCAGTGGGTCTCTGGCGAACTGCCGAAGATGCGGAAACCGCCGAAATCGAAGTAAAAGAGGTAGGGGGATGGATTGATGCTACGCAGGGCGCGATAGAGTTTGAAGTCATCACCCTCATATTTTTGGACGAAACGACGGCTCAGTACGATCTGGAATACGTCGCCTCTCAGACAGTGCTTGATGCCCTTTCGGATGTTCGCCTTGTGCTCTTCGTCGGTCAGAGACGAGGTCGTCTCGCCCACGGGGTGGAAGTCGTAGGCCTGTATGCTGGTGCGATTCATCTGTTTGATGATCTCCGAGACCTCGGAGTCCTTGGAGTTCTCCGAGAGACTGACCACCGTCAACAGATTATTGAAGTGGTCGAATACGATAATGTCTTTATAGAGGATATACAGCAGGTCAGGTGCATCGTTCTTGGCTTGTGTTTCATCCTTGACGGGGATGTCCTCAAAATAGCGCACGGCATTAAAGGAAGTATAGCCGTAGAGACCGTAATAGTTTGCGTGCTCACCCTCCACCACAATATGGTCGATGAGGGCGTGGATGGCATTGTCAGAGCGGTAGTCTTTGTTCACCTCGTGCCCGAAGGTACTGCCGTCAGGGTAGGTGACGGTAGCCTCACCATGTCCGATGGCGACACTGGCGATGGGGTTGATGCCGATAAAGGAGCGCGAGTTGTCCTTGTCGTGATAGTCGGAACTTTCCATCAGCGCACTCTGCGGATAAATGTCCCTCAGGCGCATATACACGCCTACAGGGGTATATAGATCAGCCAGTATTGTCCGGCTTACTGTCGTATATTTATAGGTAATCATAATTCTAAATTCTTAATTAAAACCTCCCGTATTCCTTCGCCATCTCCTTATTCTTCAGATAGGTTTCTACATCCTTGTCGCCACGGCCTGAGACTGTCAATACGACAATGTCCTCAGGCTTAAAGGTGAGTTTCTTCAGGGCCGCGATGGCATGGGCACTCTCGATGGCGGGGATGATACCTTCCATGCGAGTCAGTTCGTAGCCCCCATAGATGGCCTCATCGTCGTTGATGCTCAGTACCTGCGTGCGACCCTTCTTTGCCATGTTACAGTGCATCGGTCCCACACCAGGATAGTCGAGTCCTGCGGAGATGGTGAAAGCCTCTTGTATCTGGCCGTCCTCGTTTTGCATCACGAGCATCTTCGAACCGTGCAGAATACCTGTCGTCCCCTTATGGATGGTGGCTGCTGTATGGTCAGTCTCCCAACCGTGTCCGCCTGCCTCTGCCAGTACGATTTTTACGCGTTCGTCATTCACATAGTGGTAGATGGTGCCTGCGGCATTCGATCCTCCACCGATACAGGCAATAAGGTAGTCGGGATAGTCGCGTCCGATCTTTTCTTCGAGTTGCCATTTGATTTCCTCGGAAATGATGCTCTGCATACGAGCCACGAGGTCAGGGTAGGGGTGAGGCCCCATTGTACTGCCCACGATGTAGAAGGTGTCGGCAGGATGGCAGCACCAGTCGCGGATGGCTTCCGAACAGGCGTCGCTCAGTGTCATGTTTCCCGTGCGGACGGGATGTACCTCGGCCCCCAGCATCTTCATGCGCTCCACATTCGTGTGCTGTCGCTCCACATCAGTGGCTCCCATAAAAACTTCGCACTTCATGTTCATCAGCGCACAGACTGTCGCTGTGGCGACGCCATGCTGACCTGCCCCCGTTTCAGCAATGATTCGGGTCTTACCCATCTTCTTTGCCAGCAGGATTTGACCGATAGTGTTGTTGATCTTGTGGGCGCCTGTGTGGTTCAGGTCCTCTCGCTTCAGGTAGAGTTGACAACCGTAGCGCTCACTCATCCGCTTGGCATAATAGAGCGGTGACGGACGTCCCACGTAATCTTTCAACAAAGCGTGGTATTCCTGCTTGAATGACTCTGACTCGATGATTGGCAGGTAGGCGTCCTGCAGGTCATGGACACATTTGTAGAGAATCTCCGGCACATACGCTCCGCCGAACTCCCCGTAAAATCCTCTTTCATCTACAAAATAGTTCTCTTTCATTTTATATCGTTGTTTTTGTGTATATTTCTTTGTTACAAAAAAACTCGCCGCAGTCGCGACGAGCCTTTCTTATATCTGATGATAACATACGGCTGTGAGCCTCGCGACTATTTTAATCTCGAGAGCGCCACCACCAATTGTTATACATACGTTCCATTTTCTCTTTTGCTATTCTGGGTGCAAATTTATATATTTTCCTCTTTCCCTGCAAATTTTTCAGTAACTTTTTTGATAAAATGAAAGAAAAAGATTATTTTTGCCGACAATTTATTACGGAACTATGACTTTGAAAGACTTTTTAGCAAAGGGCGACCGATTCGCAGCAGAGAATGGTTGTATTATAAAAGAGGTAAAAGAAGGTTATGCTCGTGCCGACATGGTCGTTACAGAGCACCATCTGAATGCGGGAGGCGTGTGCCAAGGTGGAGCCTATTTCACATTGGCAGACATCGCACTGGCTGCTGTGATGAACAGTCGTGGGGTACTTACCTTCGGCTTGGAAAACAATATAGTTTTCCTGAAAAGCGCGAAGGTAGGCGATATTCTAACAGCCGAGGCCACGGAAGTGTTCAATCATCACAAGATTCCCTATGTCGATGTGCGTATTACCAACCAGCAGGGCGACCTCTGTTGTGTCGTCACAGGCATAGCATATAGAAAAGCCGTCAACCTGCAAGTTGACGGCTTGGAAATATAGTCAGGAGAGCCCCGCTCTCCTCCTTCTGTCTCTTACTGAATTTCCCAGCCGATAGCGGATGCACCAAGAACAGCAGCACTCGCACCGTCGAGACCGCTAACAAGGAATTGGGCCTTGCCCTTGAAAACTTTAAGCACGTGAGCCTCGTAGGCCTCGCGGATGGGCTTCATGATCAGTTCTCCAGCCTTTACCATTCCACCGAAGAAGATGAATGCCTCAGGAGAGGAGAAGGCTGCAAAGTCGGCACAAGCCTCACCCAGCATCTTACCTGTAAAATCGTAAATTTCTTTGGCCAGTTCGTCGCCCTTGCCGGCAGCGATAGATACATCAAGGGAGGTAATCTTCTCAGGATCCATCTCGCGGAGAAGAGAGGGACGATTGGTCTTGCTCAGCAACTCGCGTGCAGTGCGAGCCACACCCGTAGCAGAGCAATAGGCCTCGAGGCACCCTGTACGGCCACATCCACAAGTACGGCCTTCAGCACCGCGTACCATCGTAACGTGACCCAGTTCGCCTGCAAAGCCATCGTGACCATAGAGCAACTGTCCGTTGACCACGATACCAGAGCCAACTCCTGTTCCAAGGGTGATGACGATGAAATTTTTCATACCGCGAGCCACGCCATAGACCATCTCTCCGATGGCTGCTGCATTGGCATCGTTGGTCAGGGCCACGGGAATATTGTTCAGACGCTCGCTGAACAACTTTGCCAGAGGCACGATTCCATCATGAGCCCAGGGAAGGTTAGGCGCGAACTCAATAGTTCCGTTATAATAATTGCCGTTGGGGGCACCGATACCCATGGCTTTGATCTTTTCAATACCGCCTACTTGGTCGATGATTACCTGTAGTGCCTCTACGCACGCGTCAACATAATCTTCTACCTTCTCGTAGCCGCCAGTCTTGATGGCTGTCGTAGCCTTGATATCACCACGTGCATCCACAATACCAAACACGGAATTTGTTCCTCCTAAATCCAAGCCGATCACATAAGGCTTGATTGCAGCATTTTGCTCACTCATAATTGTTATAGTTTTATAGTTTTTTTATAATTTCATTTCTGAGCGACAAAATTAGTAAAAAACTACCGTACTCTTTTCATTTTTACGGAAATTAACCATTCGTAGGTGAAAATAAGTTGGAAGTTTCACAAATTAGTTGTACCTTTGCAGCCGATATGCCGTTTCATGTACCAATTAATATTTTGGACTTCATCTTCAAAGGGATGATGATCGGGGTTATAGCCAGTGCTCCGATGGGTCCAGTTGGTATCCTTTGTGTACAGCGTACGCTGAACAAGGGACGCTGGTATGGCCTGGCAACTGGAATCGGAGCGGCAGTTAGTGATATTATCTATGCAGGCTTTGCAGGTTTTGGCATGTCGTTTGTCATGGATTTGATAAATAATGATCAGAACCGTTTCTACTTGCAGATTGTGGGTAGTATCATGCTGCTTTGTTTTGGTCTTTACACTTACCGTTCAGATCCAACGCGTAAGATGCATCAGAGTGGTCAGCAAAAAGGAACATTGTGGTATAATACCTGGACGGCTTTCCTTGTCACCTTCTCTAATCCGCTGATAGTTTTCCTCTTCCTGGCAATGTATGCCCAGTTTGCCTTTGTGCTGCCAGACCATCCTTTTGAGATGATTGTTGGCTTTTCCAGCATTGTGGGAGGCGCATTACTCTGGTGGTGGGGACTGACTTGGCTTGTGGATAAGATAAGGACTAAATTTGATACTAATGGCATCAAAATCATCAATCAAGTGATTGGAGTCGCTGTGATAATAGGTTCCGTCATTATGCTGTTGGGCACGACAACGAACCTCTTGAGATTTTTTTAGGATATGTTTTTAGCACAGGAATTACGGAAGAAGAATATTGCGGAGTATCTGTTGTATATGTGGCAGATAGAAGATACGATACGGGCTTTTGACTGTTCACTGAGGCGGATACGTGATGAGTATGTGGCGCGTTTTGACTTTACCGACGAGCAGAAGGAAGAGGAGATAGACTGGTTTGGAAACCTGATTCGGATGATGAACCAGGAGGAGTGTCGTGAGAAAGGACACCTGCAGATAAATAAGGTGACCATGCAGATGCTGATAGAACTGAACGACCAGTTGCTTCAGTCAACGAAGTTCCCTTTTTACAATTCTGAATATTACAAGGTACTACCTTACATCGTGGAGTTGCGCAATCGCGGAGCCAATAAGGATGAGAACGAGATAGAGACATGCTTTAATTCGCTTTATGGAGTGATGATGCTCCGCCTGCAGAAGAAAGAGATCTCCCCAGACACACAGCATGCTGTCAAGGAGATATCGACCTTTATCGGAATGCTCTCCGACTATTATAAGAAGGATAAGGAAGAAGGTCTGAAGTTTGAATGATTATGAGAATACTGGTTACGGGCTGTAATGGCCAATTGGGAAATGAAATGCAGTTGCTGGAGAAGGAGAATCCCCAGCACACCTATTTTAATACTGATGTAGCAGAATTGGATATCACGGATCAACAGGCCATCGAGAAGTTCGTCAGTGAACAGGAAATCGATGGTATCGTGAATTGTGCGGCCTATACTGCCGTTGACAAAGCAGAGGAAAATGAGGTGCTCTGCCGCAAGTTGAACGCAGAGGCTCCTGGACTGTTGGCTGCTGCCGTGGAGAAGCGTGGCGGCTGGATGATCCAGATATCTACAGATTATGTGTTCGACGGCACGAACCACAAGCCTTACGTGGAGACGGAGCCGACATGTCCTAATAGTGTGTATGGTGCGACGAAACTGGAGGGTGAGCAAGCCGTCCTATCTGCTTGTCACCGTGCGATGATCATCCGGACAGCCTGGCTATACTCTACGTTTGGTAATAACTTCGTGAAGACAATGATCCGTCTGGGGAAGGAAAAACCAGAACTGGGCGTGATTTTCGACCAGATAGGTACTCCGACCTATGCCCGTGATCTTGCTCTGGCTATTTTTGCTGCCGTCAACAAAGGCGTCGTTCCAGGTGTCTATCATTTCTCTAACGAGGGCGTGATCTCATGGTATGACTTCACCAAGGCCATTCACCGTATTGCGGGTATCTCAACTTGCAAGGTGCGCCCGCTTCATACGGCTGAGTACCCCACGCCGGCTGCTCGTCCTCACTACAGCGTGCTCGACAAGACCAAAATCAAGGAAACGTATGGTATTGAGATTCCTTATTGGGAAACCTCCCTCGCTGAGTGCATTGGGAAAATGAAAGATTGGGAAAATGAAATAATGAAAGATTGATGAATCAGGAGATTGAAAGAAGAAGGACTTTTGCGATTATATCGCACCCGGATGCGGGTAAGACGACACTGACGGAGAAATTCCTGCTGTTCGGTGGACAGATTCAGGTGGCCGGTGCCGTCAAGAATAATAAGATCAAGAAGACGGCTACGTCGGACTGGATGGATATTGAGAAACAACGTGGCATCTCTGTATCGACCTCTGTGATGGAGTTTGACTATACGCCCGACGGATCTGATACGGAATATAAGGTTAATATCCTCGACACCCCAGGTCACCAGGACTTCGCTGAGGACACTTTCCGCACACTGACGGCGGTGGATTCGGCCATTATCGTGGTGGATGGCGCAAAAGGTGTGGAGACTCAGACGCGTAAACTGATGACTGTTTGCCGCATGCGTAAGACGCCTGTCATCATTTTCATCAATAAGATGGATCGAGAGGGGCGTGACCCCTTTGACCTTCTTGATGAACTGGAACAGGAACTGGAGATTAAAGTACGCCCTTTGAGTTGGCCCATCAACCAAGGTGCCAAGTTTAAGGGCGTGTATAATATCTATGAGGAGAAACTCGACCTCTTTACGCCAGATAAACAGCGCGTGACCGAAAAGGTTGAGGTAGATATCGATAGCGATGAACTTGAAGCGAGGGTAGGAGAGCAGGATGCAGCCAAACTCCGTGAGGACCTCGAACTGGTGGAGGGCGTCTATCCTGAGTTCGATGTGGAGACATATCGTTCGGCAGAGGTGGCTCCGGTATTCTTCGGTTCTGCGCTGAATAACTTTGGTGTGCAGGAACTGTTGAACTGCTTCGTGAAGATTGCCCCGAGTCCTCGGCCCACAAAGGCAGAGGAGCGTGATGTGCAGCCTGAAGAACCTAAGTTTACTGGTTTTATTTTCAAGATCACAGCCAATATCGATCCTAACCACCGCTCGTGTATCGCATTCTGTAAGGTGTGCAGTGGGCAGTTCCGTCGTAACCAGCCATATCTTCATGTTCGGCAGGGGAAGACGATGCGCTTTACCTCGCCTACTCAGTTTATGGCTCAACGGAAGAGTACCATCGACGAGGCCTGGCCGGGGGATATTGTAGGACTGCCTGATACGGGTGGCGTATTCAAAATAGGTGATACCCTCACGGAAGGGGAGCAGTTACACTTCCGCGGTTTGCCTTCATTCTCGCCGGAACTCTTCAAGTATATTGAAAACGATGATCCGATGAAGTCGAAACAACTGCAGAAGGGTATTGACCAGTTGATGGACGAGGGCGTGGCCCAGTTGTTTGTCAACCAGTTCAATAACCGCAAGATTATTGGTACCGTCGGGCAGTTGCAGTTTGAAGTAATCCAGTATCGTCTGGAGAACGAGTACAATGCCAAGTGCCGTTGGGAACCTGTGCATCTTTACAAGGCTTGTTGGATAGAGAGCGACGACGATGCAGAACTGGAGAACTTTAAAAAGCGTAAGTACCAGTATATGGCAAAGGACAAGGAGGGGCGCGATGTGTTCCTCGCCGACTCTGGCTACGTACTCTCGATGGCGCAAGAAGACTTTAAGCATATAAAATTCCACTTTACAAGCGAATTCTAAGCCTTTGAAGAAATTCCTGTTGACAATCCTTCTGATGACACCGCTGCTGGTGCGGGCACAGATATCTGGCGTGGTGATTGACGAGTCTGATGGTGGACCAGTGCCTTATGCGACCGTTCAGTACAAGGGTAACCATGTGTCTGCAGTTGCCGATGGTCAGGGCCGTTTCCGCATCGAGTGCCATAACGGGTGGCGACTTACTGTCAGTTCGGTGGGTTATCGCGAACAGGTCATAAATGTCAATCCGCAGATGTCCTCCCATCTGACAATCCGCCTGACTGCGGACAACCGTACGCTCAGCGAGGTCACCGTCAAGTCGAAGAAGCACTCACGCTATCGCCGTAAAGGCAACCCCGCAGTGGATCTGATGCGCAAGGTGATTGCCAACAAGAAAAAGGCAGACCTGAAACGCCATGACTACTACAGTTATCTGAATTACCAGAAGATAGGCCTGAGTTTGAACGACCTGAAGCCGGAAACGCTCGAGAAGGGTATCTTCAAGCGTTACCCCTGGTTGCGTGAGCAGGTGGATACCAGCCAATATACTGATAAGATGGTGCTGCCGCTGACTGTTGATGAGATGGTCACCGAGCAACTATGGCGCAAGGATCCCAAGGCAGAGCGCACCATTGTCAAAGGCACGAGGTCGAGTGGTGTCAACGACCTGTTCCAGACGGGTGATATCCTCACCACGGTGATGCGCGAGACATTTGCAGATGTCGATATCTACGACGACTACATCCTTCTGATGCGCCATAAGTTTAGTTCACCTATAGGGCGCGATGCCATCCAGTTCTACCGCTTTTATCTCACTGATACTGTCTATGTGGGGGCCGACCGTTGTATCCAACTTGACTTCTTGCCCAATAACCAGCAGGATTTCGGTTTTCGCGGACAGATTTACATCATTGCCGACACCACCTATCAGGTGAAGCGCTGTGAACTCTTTATTCCCCGTTCCAGTGACGTCAACTGGGTGGAGTCGATGCAGTGTATGCAGGAATTTTCCAAACAGGACAATGGGGAGTGGCTGCTCACTATCGACGATATGGTCGTGGAACTGATGCTCACGGACTTCATTCAGAAGGGAGTGGTGACACGCACCACGAGAAAGACCAATTTCTCATTTGATCCAATCTCCGACGCACGGTTTAAGAAGAAAAATCCACTGCAAGTGGAGGCTGGCTCCGACAACCGCAGTGATGCCTTCTGGCAGGAGTATCGTCAGGTGGAGTTCACCAAGAGTGAACAGGGCATGTCGAACTTCCTTGCCAATCTGGAGCAACTCAAAGGATTCAAGTATGTTATCTTTGTATTAAAGGCTCTTTTCGAGAACTACCTCGAGACTGGTTCGCGCGAAAAACCAAGTAAGTTTGACGTTGGTCCCATCAATACCTTTATTTCCCAGAATTTCCATGACGGGTTACGCTTCCGTCTTGGTGGGCAGACAACGGCCAACCTCCATCCTCATCTCTTTGCTAAGGGCTATATAGCCTACGGTACAAAGACCCACGAGAAGTATTATAATGCTGAACTCACCTACTCGATAACACCCAAACAATATCTGCCTCAGGAGTTCCCTGTCAACCATATCATCTTTTCGTCGAAGCGCGATGTGGCGCTGCCCAGTGATAAATATGCCATTACAGACAAGGACAATGTCTTTTCCTCGTTCAAGGTTCACGACATCGACAAGATGTTCATGTACAACACCCAGCGGCTCGCCTACGAATTTGAAACATCCACTCATTGGCGCTTTACTGCCGACTTGAAGACCGAGCGCATCAACCCTATAGGATCGCTCCAACTCCAGCCATTAGGTTCCGACGCCCTTCCGCTTCCCCATATACGCTACACAGAATCGACCTTTGGCATCCGATATGCTCCCAATGAGAATTTTATCAATACCAAGCAGCGCCGCCGCACCACCAATAAGGATGCGTGGTATGCGCAGTTGATGCATACCATCGGCTATCAGGGCCTGCTTGGAGGTGAGTACAACTATAACTATTCCGAACTGGAGTGGTTCCGTCGCACATGGCTTCCTATGAGTTGGGGGAGAATCGACACTCGTCTGCGCATGGGGGTCCAGTGGAGCCAGGTGCCCTGGCCCTTGTTGCCTATGCCTCAGGCCAACCTCTCGTATATCGTCGCTCCGCAACTCTTCAACATGGTCAATAACATGGAGTTTATCAATGACCGCTTTATCTCGTTGATGCTGACCTGGGAGATGGGTGGCAAATTGCTAAACCGTATTCCTCTGCTACGTAAACTTAAGTGTCGCGAGATATTCGAGTTTAAGGGACTCTGGGGTGCGATCTCCAATAAGAATAATCCCAACCTGCCTGAGAACCAGGCAAGTTCGTGCTTGATGACTTTCCCGTCCAACAGTTTTGTCATGGACGGTCGCCATCCCTATTTCGAGTATGCCGTTGGCGTTCAGAACATCTTTAACCTGATTCAGATTGAGTATGTCCGCCGCATCAACTATCTATACCTGCCCACTGCAGCCAAGCACGGCATACGCTTCACTATCAATCCGACGTTCTGACAAATATCAAACTGACATTAGCAATATGAGAAGAGAAGATGATATCAAGAATGCAGTAGAGACCATGCGGAAGGGTGGGGTGATCCTCTATCCGACAGACACAGTCTGGGGTATCGGCTGCGATGCCACTAATGCTGAGGCCGTGCGACGTGTCTATGAGATCAAGCAGCGCGATGACTCAAAGGCGCTAATCTGCCTCGTAGATAGTGATGCGCGCATGCAGCGCTATTTTAAGAATGTGCCCGATGTGGCCTGGCAGTTGATAGACAGTCTGAAAGACGTCGATGCCAAACCTACCACGCTGATCCTTGATGGAGCCGTCAATCTGGCCAGTAACCTGATCGCTGAGGATGGAAGCCTTGGCATCCGTATCACCAATGAGTCTTTCTCCAAGGAACTCTGCTACCGCTTCCAGAAGGCCATCGTCTCGACTTCCGCCAATATCAGCGGTGAACCTGCTGCGCAAAACTATTGCGACATTGACCAGCGTATCATCGACGCCGTGGATTACGTCTGCTGGACGCGTCGTCAGGAGCATAAGCCTCACACACCGTCAGCGATTATCAGGCTCAAGGAAAACGGAGAGGTAACAATTATCAGGAAATAGTGGAAGCAACTGTACAGAGACCAACGTGGATTCAGCGGCTGCACGAGTGGCGCGTCAACCACATCAGCGAGAAGATGTTCATGATCATTCTCGCACTTATCGTTGGCTTCTTTGCTGCCGTGGCAGCCTTTATCCTTCACTGGATCATCAACCAGATTGTTCTGCTGCTCACCAGTCAGTTTGACCGTACTGGTGCCAACTGGCTCTATCTGGTCTATCCTGTGGTGGGCATCTATCTTACCTCTCTCTTCGTGCGCTATATCGTCAAGGACAACATCTCCCACGGAATAACCCGCATCCTCTATGCCATATCCTCCAACAAGTCGAGGCTAAAGTCCCACAACTGCTGGTCGTCAGTGATCGCCTCCGCCATCACCATCGGCTTTGGTGGTTCCGTGGGAGCCGAGGCACCAATCGTTCTGACAGGCTCTGCCATAGGTTCGAACCTTGGTCAACTGTTCCATCTGGATCGTAAGATGCTGCTGACGCTTGTCGGTTGTGGTGCTGCCGGTGCCATTGCAGGCATCTTCAAGGCCCCGATAGCAGGTCTGGTCTTTACCCTTGAGGTGCTGATGATTGATATGACGATGACGGCCCTTCTGCCGATACTCGTGTCCTGTGTGACGGCCACCTGCTTCACCTATATCTTCAGCGGTGATGCTGCCCTCTTCACCTTCCACCTTGACAGTGAGTGGTCCGTTGAGCGGATTCCGGCCTGCATATTGCTGGGCATCGCATGTGGCCTTATCTCACTTTATTTCATCCGCATGATGGGTGCCTGCGAGGATATGTTCTCCCGCTTCAAGGATTATCCGTACGTCAGGCTGGCGATAGGCGGCACGATATTAAGCCTCTTGATTTTCCTTTTCCCTGCCCTCTATGGAGAAGGCTATAGCAGCATTAATCTCTTGCTGAACGGACGGACGGAGACCGACTGGAACCATATCCTGGATAATTCCCTGTTCTCTGGGCAGGGGTCGCTGGTGATCATCTATATTGCGCTGGTGCTGTTTACGAAAGTGCTTGCCACCTCTGCCACGAACGGGGGCGGGGGATGCGGCGGTACGTTTGCCCCCTCACTCTTCATCGGCTGTTTTACCGGCTTCCTGTTTGCAAGGCTATGGAATATCAATCAGATAGGTGTCTATGTGCCAGAGAAGAACTTCGCACTGCTTGGGATGGCAGGCGTGATGTCGGGAGTGATGCACGCGCCACTGACGGGCATCTTCCTCATTGCCGAACTGACGGGAGGATATGTCATGTTCATGCCGCTGATGATTGTAAGCGTGTGTGCCTATCTGACGATTATCATTTTCGAGCCCCACAGTATCTATGGCTCGCGTCTGGCCAAGCAGGGTAAACTCCTGACCCACCATACTGACCACGCCGTACTGACACTGATGAACCTCGATAGCGTGATTGAGCGCGACTTCCTGTCTGTCTCGCCCGATATGGAGTTGGGACAGATTGTGCATAAGATCAGCCGTAGCCATACCTCTGTGCTGCCTGTGCTGGATGCCGCAGGCAAACTGTTGGGCGAGATTGATATTGCTAAGATTCGTAATGTGCTGTTCCGCATCGAACTGTATCATCATTTCACGGCCTCTCAACTGATGGTGGAGCCGAAGGCCGTTCTCACGGATGCCATGCCCATGGCGGACGTGATGCAGACGTTCGACCAGACGGGTGCCAATTGGCTGCCTGTGTTTGATGCCGAGAATCATCTGAAAGGTTATATCTCCCGTCAGCGTATCTATACGATGTATAGGAAGATGGTGGCGGATATGAGTGAGGATTGAAGGATTGAAGGATTGAAGAATTGAAGAATTGAAGGATTGAAGAATTGAAAACGGATATGGAGAAGAAGGATTTACGTATTGTGTTTATGGGTACGCCGGAGTTTGCAGTAGAGACACTGAAGGCGTTAGTAGAGAACAATTATCAGGTGGTGGCTGTTGTGACGCAGCCCGATCGCCCTGTGGGCCGTCATCAGACGGAGGTACAGCCCTCAGAAGTGAAGAAGTTTGCCTTGGAGCACAACCTGCCCGTGTTGCAGCCAGAGAAGATGAAGGACCCTGCTTTCGTTGATCAGTTGAAGTCTTTCAAGGCCAACCTCCAGGTGGTCGTCGCCTTCCGTATGCTGCCCGAAGTGGTGTGGGACATGCCTCAGTACGGCACCTTCAATGTGCATGCCGCCCTGCTGCCCCAGTATCGTGGTGCGGCTCCCATCAACTGGGCCGTTATCAACGGTGAGAAGCAGACGGGTGTCACCACCTTCTTTCTCGATAAGGACATCGACACCGGGCGTATCATCATGCAGAAGCCCTTTGACATCCCTGACACTGCCAATGCGGAGTATGTCTATGACGGACTAATGCACCTGGGTGCGGAAGTCTGTCTGGGGACACTTGAGAAGATCATTGCCACAGACGGCCATCCTGAGAGTATCCCTCAGGAAGAACTGGAGGGGAAGTTCAAGCGGCTCTACGATGCGCCAAAACTCAGCAAGGCTGTCTGCGAGATCGACTGGAGCCGTCCTTGCCGGCGTGTCTATGACTTTATTCGTGGCCTGAGTCCATATCCTGGCGCGTGGACCTCCCTGCTGGGACCGAATGGTAAGACCATCGACCTGAAGATATTCAAGACCACCAAGACCGAGAAGAATATTGGCATGAGGGCAGGCACGATCGTCGTCTATAAGGGCGTGCTCTATATCACGACAGGTGATTTTATGCTTCAGATAGATGAACTCCAGTTGTCTGGCAGAGAACGGATGAAAGCCCGCGAATTCCTCAACGGAAATAAAAATATTGAGAGTTATATAATAAAATAAGAGGTGTGAGCGTTTCTTAGGTATAAAACAGTTTCAAATTGTGATTGCCTATGAAGATTTCTACCCCAGAAGATTTTAAACCAAGAGCAATGACGCTCGACGTAATCCGACAGGTCGCTTACACTTACAGACCAAACATTAAGAAGGCTTATAGCCTAAACTGAGACATGGCATTAGTATCTCCCTCATTGCTCGCAGCCGATTTCCTGCATCTCGACCGCGATATCGACATGATTAACAGAAGTGAGGCCGACTGGCTCCACCTGGATGTGATGGACGGTTCTTTCGTTCCCAATATTTCCTTTGGCTTCCCTGTGCTGGAGGCTGTAGCCAAGGCGTGTAAGAAGCCCCTTGACGTGCACTACATGATTGAGAAGCCCGAGCGCTATATCAGGCAGACGGCCAAGTTGGGCGCCATGATGATGAATGTGCACTACGAGGCCTCCGTCCATCTGCACCGCACCGTTCAGGAGATCCATGACGCAGGCATGAAGGCAGGTGTCACCCTGAATCCCTCGACGCCCGTCTCCGTGCTGGAGGATATCCTTGGCGACGTGGATATGGTGCTGCTGATGAGCGTCAATCCTGGCTTCGGCGGACAGAAGTTCATCGAGAATACCATCGACAAGGTGAAGCGCCTCCGCAGGATGATTTCAGAGAAGGGCCTTCAGACGCTGATAGAGGTGGATGGTGGCGTACAGGGCGAGACGGCTCCCCGACTGGTGGCGGCTGGCGTCAATGTACTGGTCAGTGGCAGTTATGTGTTCAATGCCCCTAACCCCGAACAGGTCATCCAGTCGCTCAGGCTTCTATAGTCAGGTTCACACCGTATGTCTTCGTCAGTTTACGGAGATTCATCAGGGCGTAGCGCATACGCCCTAATGACGTGTTGATGCTGACGTTTGTCTGCTGGGCAATCTCCTTGAACGACAGTTCCTGGAAGAACCTCATGAAGACCACCTCGCGCTGGGTCTCTGGCAGGGCTTCCACGAGCCGCTTCACATCGCGGAGCACCTGCTCGTTGGTCAGTTCGCTCTCGCGGCTGCCGTCCAGCACGGATGCACTGTTCAGGTTGCTCAGGTCGTTGTCCTTGCCTGTCTCTATGATCTTACTGCTCTTCAGGGCCCTGTAGTGGTCGATGATGACATTATGGGCTATGCGGGTCACCCACCAGATAAACTTACCTGAATCGGCATACCGCCCGTTCTGCATCTTCGTGATTACTTTCAGGAATGTCTCCTGGAAAAGGTCGTTGGCCAAATCCTCATCCTTCACCACATACATGATATAGGTGAAGACTTTGTCCTGACTGCGTGAAAGTAACTCGTCGAATGCTCTGTTATTACCATCGATGTAAGCCAATGCCAACTCTTCGTCGGTCATACTTTCCAACGTGTTCATACTTTATTCTCATTTAATACTGAGTAAAGTTTGTTTCGATAGGCAATAATAGGTTTTAATTGTTAATACTGGCGGCAAAAGTAGGTATTTTTGTTGAAACAACCAAAAAAAAAGTAAAAAAAATGGGAAATATGTCGGCAATTAGACATATTTCCCGTCTTTTTAGTTGTCAGGATGGTGCCTGAATACTATCTTTTATACTCCTCAGCCCTGCGCAGCAGATACTGCCCGTAGTCGTTCTTGGCCATCGGCTCTGCCAGTTTTCTGAGTTGCTCCCTGTCGATCCACCCGCGCTTGAAGGCGATCTCCTCCAGGCATGCCACCTTCAGCCCCTGGCGCTTCTCGATGACCTCGATGAAGGTTGAGGCCTCGGAGAGCGAGTCGTGGGTACCGGTGTCGAGCCAGGCAAAGCCGCGCTGCAGAGTCTGCACGAGCAGGTTCTTCTGGGCAAGATACTGCTGGTTCACGGTGGTGATCTCCAGTTCGCCGCGGGCCGAAGGCTTGATGTTCTTGGCAATCTCTACCACACTGTTGGGGTAGAAATAGAGCCCCACCACGGCATAGTTGGACTTGGGCTTGGCAGGCTTCTCCTCGATGCTCAGGCAGTTGCCTGCCTCGTCGAACTCCGCCACGCCATAGCGCTCGGGGTCGTTCACGTAGTAGCCGAATACGGTGGCGTGGCCGTTCTGCTCGGCGTTGATCACGGCCTGCTTCAGCATGCCCGTGAATCCGCTGCCGTAGAAGATGTTGTCGCCCAGCACCAGACAGGCGCAGTCGGAGCCAATAAACTTCTCGCCGATGATGAAGGCCTGTGCCAGTCCGTCGGGCGAGGGCTGCTCTGCATACTCAAAGCGCACGCCCAGGTCGCTGCCGTCGCCCAGCAGGCGCTTGAAGGCAGGCAGGTCGTAAGGGGTCGAGATAATCAGGATCTCACGGATGCCGGCCAGCATCAGCGTGGAGATGGGGTAATAGATCATCGGCTTGTCGAAGATGGGGATCAACTGTTTCGATATCCCCTTGGTGATGGGGTAGAGGCGGGTGCCAGAACCTCCTGCTAATACGATTCCTTTCATAATAATTATTGTTTGTTGGCTGCAAAGATACGAAGAATAATTGATAATTGGTAATTGAAAGTTGACAATTTTGCACTGCGGCATCAAATTCTTCATTCTTCATTCTTCATTCTTCATTTTTTTTCTGTACCTTTGCAGGCAGTTTTTAACTCTAATCAAGAAATTATGGGATTTTGGAATAAATTATTTGGAAAGAGCGATGAGCATAAGACAGGCGGCATGGAGGATTTCATGACGCTGATCCGCGTGTATTTCCAGGCAGCCATGGCAGCCGACCTGGGCATCACCAACCTGGCGGCACTGCCCGACCTGCGGGTCTTCAAGGCCACTCTGAAGGTGCCCACTGTCAATAATAAGTTGGGCGTGGGCGAGCGTAGCCGTTGTAAAAAAATGCTCAAGGAGATGTACAGTATGGACGACGACTTCTTCAAGGAGATCGACCAGAGCCTTCGCAAGCGCTGTAAGAAGGTGCAGGATGTGCAGACCTATCTGTTGCAGTTCCAGGGCTTCACCCAGGATATCATGATGCTCACGGGCAACCTGATGAAGTTCAAACTCCGTCTGCCAGGCTTCATGAAGAAGGCCCTCTATACCATGACGGAGAAGACGGTCAATGACATTTTCAACAAGAACGACTTTACCGATGCCTCCGTGATGAAGACCGTGGTGGCAGTCCGTCAGTATAACCAGCGCCTGGGATTCTCTCAGAAGTGGGTCACAGACTTTGTCTATAAGGTCGTGATGCTCGCCAAGAAGGAACCGCGCACCCAGTCGGAGGATTGAAGGATTGTTAAAAAACAATAATCTTCAATCTTCAATCTTCAATTTTCAATTAAAAAGGTTTACCTTTGTGCAATAAATAGTTACGTCATGAATCCAAACGAGAAAGCACTGACCATTTTCGAGACGCGCGTCAGGCAGATGATCCTCCGCTTTCAGGAACTGAAAAAGGAGAACGAGAGTCTGGCGGCACGCGTGGCGAAGAGCGAGCAGGACATCAAGGACCTGCAAGCCTTGCTGACTCAGGCGGATAACGACTACCAGTCGCTGAAGATGGCTAAGATGATGGAGATCACTGACGGAGACCTGGAGAAATCCAAGGCGCGCATCGCCAAGATGATCCGTGAGGTGAACAAATGCATCACCATTATCAGTGGCGAACAGTAAGAAGTGCTATACCAATGGCAGAAGTGAACAACGAGAAACTCAATATACGACTGCACGTCTATGACGAGGAGATTTCCGTCGGTGTCAAGCGCTCCGACGAGGAATACTACCGCCGTGCAGCCAAGCTCATTACTGACCGCTATAATGCCTACGCGCAGGCTTATAAGGGGAAGAAGGCGGACCACACGATCGCACTGATGACGCTGATCGATGTCGCCCTGATGTATGAGCGGGAGCATGCCAAGAACGACACTGCTCCGTATGATGATATTCTTACGAAGTTGACTTCCGAGATTGAGGAGGCGCTCAAGTAAGAATACATTTCAAACAATATAGATTTTTTATGGATTTACTTTTCGTACTATTAATTGCTGCCGGTGCCCTCGTATTAGGAGGCGTCGGCGGATACCTGATTTTCCGTTATGTCCTGAAAGGGAAATATAACGAGATGATCGATGCTGCCGAGAAACAGGCAGATGTCATCAAAGAGAAGAAACTGCTCGAGGTGAAGGAGAAATTCCTCAACAAGAAGAGCGAACTGGAGAAGGAAGTGCAGCAGCGCAACCAGCACATCCAGCAGAGTGAGAACAAACTGAAGCAGCGCGAGATCTCCCTGAACCAGCGTCAGGAAGAACTGGGTCGCCGCAAGAGCGACCTCGACAACCAGCAGACGCGCATCGACAATGAGAAGAAACTGCTGGCAGTCAAGTCCGACGACCTTGAGAAGATGCAACTCAAGGCCCGCGAGATGCTCGAGGAGGTCTCTGGCCTTAGTGCCGAGGATGCCAAGGCGCGCCTTGTGGAGTCGATGAAGGATGAGGCCAAGACGGCTGCTGCCTCTTATATCAACGAGATCATGGACGAGGCTAAACTCAATGCCAACGCCCAGGCCAAGAAGATCGTCATCCAGACCATCCAGCGCGTTGCCACGGAGACTGCCATTGAGAACTCCGTCAGCGTGTTCCATATCGACAACGACGAGGTGAAGGGCCGCATCATCGGCCGTGAGGGTCGTAACATCAGGGCTCTCGAGGCTGCCGCAGGCGTGGAGATCGTCGTCGATGACACGCCCGAGGCCATCGTCATCAGCGGCTTCGACCCAGTTCGCCGTGAGGTATGCCGACTGGCACTCCATCAACTCGTCAGCGACGGTCGTATCCACCCCGCACGCATCGAGGAGGTGGTCACCAAGGTGAGGAAACAACTCGACAACGAGATCATCGAGACTGGTAAGCGTACCGCCATCGACCTTGGCATCCATGGCCTGCACCCCGAACTCATCCGTATCATCGGTAAGATGAAGTACCGTTCCAGTTACGGTCAGAACCTGTTGCAGCACGCCCGTGAGACGGCCAACCTCTGTGCCGTGATGGCTGCCGAACTCGGTCTGAACCCCAAGAAGGCCAAGCGCGCTGGTCTGCTGCATGATATAGGTAAGGTGCCCGATGAGGAGAGTGAGATGCCCCATGCCCTCTATGGTGCCAAGATTGCTGAGCAGTACAAGGAGAAGCCCGATATCTGCAACGCCATCGGTGCCCACCACGACGAGATGGAGATGCAGACACTCCTGGCTCCCATCGTGCAGGTGTGCGATGCTATCAGCGGTGCCCGTCCTGGTGCCCGTCGTGAGATCGTCGAGGCCTATATCAAGCGCCTGAACGACCTGGAGGCCATCGCCATGAGTTATCCTGGCGTCACGAAGACATACGCCATCCAGGCTGGCCGCGAATTGCGCGTCATCGTTGGTGCCGACAAGATGAATGATGCCGAGGCTGAGGCTCTCAGCGGTGAGATCGCCGCCAAGATCCAGAACGAGATGACCTATCCCGGACAGGTGAAGATCACCGTCATCCGCGAGACTCGTTCCGTCGCCTACGCGAAGTAAATATTCTTTCAGAAGAATCGACAAGAGGATGTGCCGCGGCACATCCTCTTGTCGTTTTGTTGCATGACAGTGAGATACCTCATTCTAGCCTGGTCAAGTTGTTTCATCTTCTCATGCCGCTCGGCGTCATAGAGCGAAAGTGCCTTGATGCGCTTCTCGTCGCCGTCGATATAGCAGCAGCGGTTGTAGCCTGGATAGTGCTTGGCAAAGTGGAAAGCCATCTTTGCCAGTGTCTTCGTGGGTGCGATGCCGATGCTCACTGGCATTCTCACGGCCTGTCATACCAGGCGTGACAGGTCTTCCCCCCAGCGCTTCAAGTCCAGATGCTCCATGCCTGTGAGTACTATAAAAGGCTTTCCTTTCGAAAAAGGAGGCGCTCTTCTTCAGAAAAGAGCCTCTTTACGAACGTGAGAAGGCTCTTTAGCAACGTGAGGAGCCTCCTCAGTTCTGTAAAGTGCCTTCTCATTCTGGTCCCAGGCCTTGGGAATTCAGAAAACAGCCTTCCTATTCAGGAAAAGTGCCTCTCGATGTCGCACCTGACTGTTCACCTGACAAATTCTCTACATGCGCGCACATACGCCCGCGCATATATATAGTTGCCATACCCACTTTTTATGTGTCCCACCTGTCCCATCTGTCCCTGGTGGGAACTAT
>OCTW011594450.1_pt1 | contig 39039 bp, 62 predicted proteins | sample 1539671 | NCBI WGS metagenome assembly OCTW01 (sample SAMN02144230, study PRJEB22623) | gut metagenome | biome: sheep rumen | host: Ovis aries | place: New Zealand
ATTAAACCCGTTACCGTAGTATGCCGTCACGAAGGCGTGGTGGTCGATGGTGGTCACGGTGCCGGCGGGCTGCTCGATGTCGATGTTCTTGCTGTCGGGGTCGCCGCTGAACTGCTTCGAGAGGAACTGGCACTTCACCTTGGCAAATCGATTTTCGGTAGTCACCACACCGCACGGCTCTTCGATGCTCTTCACCGTGTCTTGCGGTCGCACGGTGTTATAGCGCAGCATAAATTCCTCGTGTCGCTTCTTGCCTCCCGCCACGAACTTCACCAGTCCGGCATAGATGCGCTCCAGCGTTTTCTCGCAGAGCGGCTTCCGGCGCACAAAGATGCTCTCGCCGTCGTCGTCGAGGTCGAGCACTTCGCGCACGGCCCGCCACCGCCTATACTGGTGGAACATACCGCCCTCGTCGCCGTTCTTGGCGAAGGTCTGTTCGGGGAACGCTATCGGCAGCCCCCGGCGGGCGAACAGCCCGAAGAAGCGCTTGCGCGAGGTGTAGGCCCCGAAGTCGGCAGCGTTCAGCACGTGCCAGTCGAAGTCGTAGCCGTAGGCCTGCACCTGCTTCACCCACCGCAGGTAGTCGCTGCCCTGGTCTCGGCTCACGGGCTTGCCGTTCTCGTCGAGCGCACCCCAGCACATGAACTCCTCCACGTTCTCAACCTGAATGAAGTCGGGCTGCAGCGCCTCGATGTAGCGGAACAGGTGGTCGGCCAGCGTCCGGCTGTCGGCATCGCGCGGCTGTCCGCCCTTCGCCTTCGAGAAATTAGTACATTCAAGGCTCGCCCACAGCACCACCTTTGCCTTGGGGTACTGGCGGCGCTTCTTCTCCAGATGCTTTACCATCGGCGACAGCTCCAGCGTTCGGATGTCCTCGGTGAAGTGGAGCGTGTGGGGGTGGTTTGCCTTGTGCGATTTAATAGCATTCTCGTCGTGGTTGACGCACGCCACCACCTCGGCACACTTCCTGCCGTCCAGCCGCGCATACTCCACGCCGCTCGACGTGCCGCCTGCTCCGCAGAACAGGTCGATATATAATGCAGTTATTTGTTTCATGCGCGTTAATTTTTTATTCACTTGACAGGAATATGAAACACCTTTTTGTCAGATATAAAATTCTGGTCTTGTTGCCACAGCTGATTGACAAGATACTTTGTCTTGTTCAGCAGATCGTCCTCAGACTTTCTGCCGTCATTTTTGGCCAATTTGTCGCGATACATTTCCATGAAAATTTCACCACGCAACTTTCTCCAATACTCAAACTCGTCAATCACGGCCTTATGGTCGGCAATGGCCTTGGCGTCCATCGACTTCATCATATCCTTCAGCGTATTCAGGTCCTCTTTGTTCTGCTCGTTGAAGTCGGGTATCTCAAGACGTGCGCCGGTAAAGTCAAGAACACTCGCCACGTATTCCCTACCTTGCTCGTCAACAAAGATGCCACCGTAAGCACGGTTCTGGCGAACTTTTATATCTTCGCCATCCAGGTTTTTAACTAAAATCCAATTTTCCATAATTTTGTTAGTTTAATATTAAAGGGTTGTAATCTCTTGTTATAAATTGTCTGTCATTCTTCCTCCTCAAACTCCAACCGCTGCTGCTGTCGCTCCTGGCGCAGGCGCTCCAGACAGATAGCGTGATAGTCGGGCGACAGCTCGAAACCCACATAGTGGCGTCTGATGCGGTATGCGGCGACGGCAGTGGTGGCCGTGCCCATAAAAGGATCGAGAACTACCCCCCCCACTGGGCAGCCGAGGGCAATGCACTGCAGAGGCAGCTCCACGGGGAAGGTGGCGTGGTGGCCCTCGTAGCCGGGCTTGACCAGTATCGGCCACACGTCGCGCTTATTGCGGAAACTGTCGCTCTGGTTGCCGCCACGAAACTGCACATTCCGGTGCCCTTGGACGGTAAATTTCACCTTGCGGTGGTTATACTCATGGGCACGGATGCCGGTGTTGGCAGGCTCGCGCAGCGCATCGACGCTGAAGTAGTAGCGTGGCTGCTTGGTAAGCAGGAAGATGTGCTCGTGTGACTTGGTGCAGCGGTTCTTCACGCTCTCCGGCATCGGGTTAGGCTTCTGCCAGATGATATCCTGCCGCAAATAGAAGCCCATGTCGCGCAGGGCAAAGGCCAGCATCCAGGGTATGCCTATCAGGTCGCGATCCTTAGCCACGGTGTCGAAGCGGTAGGAGGTGGCGCGGTCGAGCGTCCCCGCGTTGGTGCCCTGCAGATAGAGTTTGGCGTTGTCGGGGTAGCAGGCCGCACCCTTGTTGCTGCCGGCGTAGGTGTCGCCGATTACCACCCAGCACGTCGCCTCGGGCTTCATCACGCGCAGCACCTCGCGGAACACGTCGCAGAGCCGGGCGATGTACTCCTCCGGCGACTGCTCCAGTCCTATCTGTCCCTCGCAGCCGTAGTCGCGCAGGGCGAAGTAGGGCGGCGACGTGACGCAGCAGTCCACCGTCGCGTCCTCCATCTGCCGCAGTCCTTCGAGGCAGTCCATGTTGTAGATATTGTCGGGATCAATCATTGTTGTAATGTCTTTTGTTTGTTACCTTACCTCCGGCACAAGACGGTGGATAAACTCGGTCTCGGCCTTGACATATTCTTCGATGTATTCCTTGTCGGCCTCCATGTCGAGCTGGAAGTCAGGGGCGCCGATGGGGATGCCTAACATCCAGCCGAGGATGCCGACGGCAAAGGGACTGGAGAGGGAGTCCACCTTCGGGGCGGCGCCTTCGCAGGGTGTCGTTGTGCCCGTCGCGTCCGCACTGCACTGCTGCATGGTCTGCTGCGTCATCGTAAGCCCCTGGCTCACTTGTTCGCGCACCCTCTGGAATGCTCCGGTGATATACTCGTACACCCGCTTGTAGCCCTCGCTCTCGCGGCACCGCCGCTCGTGATAGGCCCTGCGCTCGGCTTCCACCTGCGCATTGTGCTCGGCAGCGGTCATTGGTCTTTCTTTGGTCATACGTTCTTGCAGGTGTTTTATATTACCGATATTATCTTCCAGTACGGGAGCATCATTTCCATAGTCGATAAGGATCATGGTTCTTCCTTTTGCTGTCTTTGGTATCAGCACTACTCCGACATTAAGTATGTCCTTTACGACACACTCTCCGTAACGCTTGTGCATAACGCTTGCGCCGACTTTCAGTTCCTTAATTTCTTCCTTGGTCATTCTGCACCCTCCTTCTTGACCAGCTCAATCCAAAACTGAGTCCATACGAATGTAATGCTATCAATCCTGCACCATCCGCCGTCTATCACTTTGTCGGCAAAATACTCGCTTAGTTTCTGTAACACTTCATAGCGTTCAAAATGTTTTTTGTCGATGCAGAAAGCCGCCGTATCGTTCTCTTTCTCGCTACAGAAAGAACACCCGTCATCGTCCTGTCGCTTTCCTTCGGCGGGTAACTCAAACAGTTCTCTGAGGTCAGAGATTGCCTGTTTTCTTGAAATAATTGTTCTTGCCATATTTCTTTCTAATGTTGCTTAAAATGTTAGTACTATTTTCGCTGATTACCTCAGTTCCTTCATTTCCATTTCCTTCAGCATCGTGTAGCGGATGCCGTCGATGTCGGCCTGCCAGGAGTGGTGATAGTGACCGTAGAGCCAGTGACGCACGGGGTGGCAATGTTTACGCAGGTGCTCCAACAGGGCGTCCATCACTTCGCGGTCGTGACGCATGTCGTCGGGCAGGGTCGGGTCGTTATCTATCAGGTACTCCAGCCAAGAAGGCGACACCACGTCCTCGCACATCGAGGGGGAGACGTGAGTTACTACCGTGTCCACCGTCTTGCCCTCGCGGTGCAGCCGTGACAGTGCCGACTCGTCGATATAAGGATGCTCCAGCGGCCAGTAGTCGGCGGGGGTGAGGGCCATTCTGTGCTCGGCAACGGTCTGCATCGTGGCGGCCATGCGCTCGTCAAACATCTTGGTCCAGTCGGGCTGCAGCACACATGCGGGATGGTTGTAGCTCTCGCGGTTCTTCCTATCCACGCTCGTCGCTCCGCCAACGCACAGCACGCGGTGGCCTGCGGCTGTGACGGTCGAATAGTCGCTGACGGCCACCCAGCGCTTCATGCTGATTTCCTCACCGTCGAAGTACGCGGGGTTGTCGTGGTTTCCTCTGACAAAGACCACGTGGCAGTCGGCACGCTCCAGCTTCGGCAGCACGCGACGGTACACCTCGTCGTAGTAGCCGCGCCGATGGAACCCGAAGCCGCAGTCGCCCGCCACGATGACCACCGTGTGTTCCATCCGGCACAGCACCGTCATGCGGTACACCAGTTCATCAAACTTGCCGTGTATGTCGCCGCATACCACCAGCCCATCGGCATCGGGAAAATCATAGTTCATCTTTAACATATCGCTTTTTTGGTTTACTTGATGTCGTCGATACTCAATTCCCACAGCGGCCAGAAATTGATAAGCCTCTCATGCTTGTCGAGAATATTGATGATGTGGACTGCCGCGTCGCCTTTCTGAATGGCGTCAGGTACGCCCTGCAATTCAGTATATCGGAAGCCCTTTTCCTTCTCGTCGTAAATGACTGCGAGATAATTCATGCGTCACCTCCTTCCTCCTCCGCCTCTATCTGTTCAACCATCGTCAGCACCTCGTTCAGCGTAGAAATAACGCCGCCCCAGTACATGCCTTTTCCGTCGTGGCTGGCATCGCTCTCTTCGCCCCGCTTCATGTATTTCTCTTTCTTCTCCATCAGTCCGGCCTTGATGCGCTTGATGGCGGACGGCTTGCTATCTTCCGGAACGATTAGCATCCGTTGGTACTCCTCACGCAGATTGCCGTCTTTGTCACAAACCCAGTCCAACACCTCCTGCCATGAACTCGGGCGGGCATCGCTATCACCGCACCCGCAAGACGATGAGTAAGCAACTTCGTATGGTGGCCACCGCTCAAAGAGATACCATCCCGTAGATTGTCTGCATACACCACACTCATGGTGAGGAATAAAGCTCACGCCGTTGGCGCGGCAAAGTTCTTTTAATTCTTGTTCTGTCATATCGCTCTTATAAATAATTAAATGTTTTACTCGTTATCTAACTCCCGGAAGCGGTCGCGGTTCTTGTGGTACACCACAAGCCAACCGATGTTGTCGAGCCCGCAGGTCAGTCCAAACACGAACATGGCCACCTTCAGCGATGGCATGCAGACGAGGGCGCAGACGTAGCCCACGATGCAGTAGATGCCGCACACCACGTCGTTGTTGTTGTCGTACACCTCGCGCTCCTTCTCGTTCCACAGCTTGGGGCGGAAGGTCATCAGACACTTTCCGATGAACTCCGACACCAACGTGCCGTAGAGCAGGCAGGCGACGGCGAGCACCCACACGTTGTAGTCCACGAAGCAGAGCCACATGCCGACGAGGAAGCCTGCCGCCGACTCGATGATGCAGAGCACCGTAAACCACCGGACAGCCCAGCGGCGCAGCCGGCCCTTCCATATCATGCCAATCACGAGACCCACAACGCTGTAGGTGAGCGACTGGAATGCCAGCCACTCGGCGGGCAGCTCCGAAATCCACGCCTTGGTGATGGCTGGCTCAACATAAGTGTAGAGCAACCCCGTCAGGAACAGCGTCGTCAGCGTCCACCGCTGGTTGTGGTCGGGGTGGATATTGAAGAAGTCGAGTGTCTTGCGCAGTAGTTTCATACGGTGTCAGTCTATCTTATCGTTATACATACATTCCTCACGCAGGAACTCCTCGTGTACTTCTGGGAAGCGCATGATGACCTCGGCGTACTCCTGCGAATTGTCCGAAACCGTCGGAATCTCCTTGACAGTCATCTTTCCGTCGTAATACAAATCGTCCATCTTCTGGTAGGTCTGCCAGATGATTTCCCATGCGCTCATCACGCTCCGCTTGACAGTCTTGCCCCATCTTTCTTCGTCGCGCATGTCGAGGAATCCGTTATCGGCCAGAATCTTGTCGATAGACTCCTTTATCTGCTCCATTGTCCGATGGTCGGTCGAGGGGTCGAATGCCACGTCTGGATAGGCATGTTTCAGGCGGTGGATGATGACATAGAGGCGGCAGTCGTCGGGTATCTCGATGGAGAATTTCTTGCCGGGCTGCTCGGGGATATAGGCGTCGTAGCACCACTCATTGCGGAATCCCTCCATGTAGCAGGGCGCAATCCTCTCGCCCTTGTTCTCCACCATGCTGTGACTGAGGCAGTCGGTGGGCAGGTAGTCCTTGGGTAGCGGCTCGTAGTCGTCGGGTATCTCTACGCTCACCTTCCAGTCGTGGAAGTTGCAGCGCATAATCAGCTTGATGCCGTTGCGCAGCTTCAGGAAATACACTGGCAGCTCGCACGACTTGGAATAGTGTGTGCTCACCACGAAGCCGTGGGTGTGCAGCAGGTTGCCGCAAATCTGACTGCGGACAAAAGCGGCTTGCTTCTCTCCGGCTTTCTTGTAAATGAGATTTTCGTCCAGTTCCCATTTACGGATCCAATACATTAGTTCTTCTTTCATATCGCTCTTTTGATTTAGTCATGTGGTCGTTTTTTATCGTTTACCATTATTCTCTTTCATCCATTGCTCAGCCTGCTTGCACCACTCCTTGCCTGCTGCACTGCGGCTGTACTCTGGTTGCCCCTTGGGGAAGCAGTCGGGGCAGAAGTACGCCCCGGCGGGGTTGGCATCGTGCGTCGTGACGTGCCACCCGTGATGGATGAGCCACTGTACGATGAGCACAGTCGTGGCGCAGCAGTAGGGTTTCAGCACGGCGTTTCGCTCTTTCTCTGAATACATGTTGGGTATGTCAAGTGTCTTGCCGCACTTGTGACATTTCACTTGCCCAACGCGGCTATCCATGCCAAGTCGCTTGCGTAGTTCGCTGATTTTCGTCATGGCTCAGCCCTCCTTCTTTCCGAAAAGTTCCCTTATTACCCGTTCCAGATTGTTGATGGAGCCTGTAATCAGGCCGAGCATCAGCGAGTAGGCTACGGCTTCGCGTATTGAAAGCTCCAGCCCTGCCACTCCGAGCAGGAAGCAGAAGATCATAGAGTATAGCATCCAACTCGCCAGCCGTTCCATCGACCTAATGAACTTGTCCGTACACGAGTCCTTCTGCGGCTTGTCGAGTTCAAACGATGCAGCCATAGCCGCCACAGAGGGATCGACTGTATCTGTGCCGTTCTTCGGGGCAGCGTCTGTCGTCATGCCGTCTGCCGAATCATCGGTGAGGGCTTCCAACTCCCGACAGGTTTTCAGTCTTTCCTCTGCCACCACGTCGAGCATTTTGTTCCATACCTCCTTGCTTACCCTGCCGTAGTATTCATTCCAGTCGTTGCTATAGGCGCAGTTGATTTTGATGAGCATCGTGTGATAATCGGCACCTCTGCTCAGCAGCAAATCTCCGTATTCACTGATTTTATTTTCAAGGTCTTTCGCTTTTTTCAATGTCTCTTGTTTCATATCTCCTTAAATATTAAATGGTAATTTCTGATAATTTCTTTCCTTAGCCCTTGCGCTTTATCTTCGCATTCATCTTCTCAATCTCCTTGGCTTCTTTGCTCATGGTGTTGAGCGTGCCGAGGATGATGGGCAGTTCGGTGTTATACACCTGTTCCGGCGAGCTGTAGCCCTGGTACTTCATCACCGCATTGATGGTGTCGGTCTCTCCGGTGAGGGCGGTGTGCAGCGGGTCGGACTTGCCGCCGCCGAAGAGGAGGGGGAACACGGAGGGGTAGAAGTTGGCCACCGCAGTCTGCCATACCTGGAAGCAGATGTGGAAGAGGACGAGGGGTGATTGAACATTGAACATGGAGGATTGAACATTATTGGCTGGCGCACTGCCCGCCGCATGGGAATGTTCAATGTTCCATGTTCCATGTTCAATGGATAACTGGTTTTCCCAGAACGCCACGCTGGCTTCGGCCCGCTCGGCATCGTAGCGGAACGAGGGCTTGGTGTGGAAGCGGTCGCCGGTGTCTGCCGTCGCCGGGGCGGGCACGAGGATGTATGCCAGGAACTGCGCGTGAAGCGAGCGTGCCTCGTCGTCCGTGAGGCCGTCCTGCCACAGCTGCGGCGCGATGGCCTGCAGACTGCGGTACTGGTGCCAGGTGATGTTGGAGCACGCGCCCTGAGGCAGGGCAAAGGTGACGCCCGCCACCTCGACCGTCTCTTCCGTCAGCACCATGGCGTCCCGCCAGTCCTGCTGGTTCTGGTTGACGTAGCCCGGATGTCCCTCGCGGCGCTCACGGATCACCTTGCCCTGCTCGTCGCGCTCTTCCTTGTCGCCCTGGTCGCCGTAGGGCCAGTCGAACCACGGCATTGTCTGCCGTGCGAGGTGTGCGAGTTCGCGGGCCGTCGCCATCCACGTCTGCCCGTTCTGGTCCTTCAGGCGGTAGACGGTCTCGCCCGTCCGGGTGTCGGCGGGCTCGCGGCCTTCCACGGTCAGTCCGCAGACGGCCAGCAGGGCGGCGGCGCGTGCCACGTCGGCATTGCCGCCGTAACGCATCTTGGCCTGCCAGCAGCCCGTGAGCTGCTGCCACGAGAGCTCGCTCCAGGTTTGAGGAATGGACTTCAGTTCATAGTTCATAGTTCAGAGTTGAGAGTTAGTCATCCAGATACCATTTCAGGATTTCCTCGTCGCTGTCGCGGAAGAGTCCTTTGTTGTCGAAGATGTTGCCGATTACTTCCACCTTGGTCAGATCAAGGTCGTAGAAGCACTTGTTGATGAAGTTGCTGATGCCCCTTTTCTCCGATGATTTGAGTACGAACAGCATGACTTGAAACATGCCGACGGCATCGTCTGTGTCGCAGAACACGATGCCCATGTAGTTGTCGTTGCCGTCGTCGCAGAACGGGTAGTCGTCGGAGCGCAGTATGTCGCCCTCGTAGATGTCGTTTCCGTTCTTGTCCTTCAAGCCAGTGAACTGGCCAACAGACTGCGAGACAACCTTGTTGTTTCGATATAAACCTTTGCATTCAGTCGGGAATACGTAGCATCCGCCAATGTCATCATGAACAAGGTCGCCATATTCCCATTCCCCGTTATCAATCCTTTGCCCTCTGAATTTGATTGTTCTCATATCGCTCTTTTGTTTTTTTGTTGTTATCTTCTGCCGTTTAATTCAATCCATAAAACCAGAGTTCCAGTTTGCCGATTTGCAGGAGACGGTTCCTGCGGTCGTAACAAACGGTTGAAAAGTATTTGTGCCACCCGATACGGATGCCGAACAGGTTAAATTTCCATTTCATTTCTCCCATGGCTCAGTCCTCCTTTAATGATTCCACAAGCCGATTACCAGATGTTTCTTCTCACTCGTCTTGCCGAGCAGTCCCTGAAGGCTGTTGGCCCAGCAGGATGTCATGAACTTAAACTTGCGCCAGTTGAAATAAACGAACTGGCAGTTTCCTTTGCTGTCAAATCTTACTATTTTCATATCGCTCTTTGTTTTTTATCATCGCCTGTCGGCGAGAAATTGGTTAATAATTATTCGGTCTTGATGATAACACCCAGCTCCTTCAGTTCGTCGGGGTTGATGGGTGGGAGGTCGTGAAGATGCTGATTGAGGAAGCGGGCAACGACGTTCAGTTTCTCCTTCGGGATATGGATTTTCCTCGGACGGTTTGGGAAGTCCAGATACTCACGCTGCCAACGGTCGTAGTTCATCGGTCTCGGCATATCGGTACAAAGCACCATCGGTTTCTCTGCCTTGTCGCCCAGCACCTTCTTCGTCAATTCCTCCAGCTCTTTCTTGATCATCGGATTTAGCGTCAGAGGCTTCAACCCCGACGGTTCTGGCTCCGGATGCCACACCCCGCCTTTGCGGTCATGCACCTCCTTGAAGAATTCGTCGAAGCAGAGCAGCGGGCCGCCCGCAGTCCAGCCAAACGGTTCGATGGCCGGGGCGGTGTAACGCTCATGCTTGCAGTACTGGCGGTCGTAGAGGAAGAGCGTGGCGGGCGTTTTCTCCAGCCCCTGCCTGAATGGGAGTGGCACGAGCATGTCGTACTTCACGGCATACCGTATATGCCTCACCTTGCAGCCGCGAGCCAGCACGGGGTCGCACTCATCGGCATTGCGGGTGAACGCCCGCCACTCGATATCGTACTCCTTGCCCGGCTCAAACCTGTAGCCGTCAATCGTCAGCTCCCTGATACACTTTGCTTTCATATCGCTCTTAGTATTTTACTGATTTTTTGGCAGGCCTGCCAACTGTTCCAGTGATTCGAGTTCCAGATAATAGTTGGCGCCGCCGACGCATTTGGCTGTGAAGTAGTAGCCACGCGCTGAGCGTATCAGATAGAGATCGTTGCCGTGAGCGCTGCCAGAAATCCCGTTAGGTCCGGGCTTCCATTTTGGCATCTTCTTCTGAAGTTCGTGACGCACTTTCTCTTCCAGTGATTCTTTGGCAACAATCAAGTCCTTCACCAATATCTGATTGCTATTGTAGGTATCCAGCAATCGCACGTTTATGATGTCGCCGTCCCATACGTTCTTCTGGCGCTGCAGTATTCCGACGGCCTCCATGAATCCCTCGGCTAACACCAGAAAGGGGTAGTCGCTATTCGTGGTTGTGATTTCAAATGCTTTCATATCGCTCTTAATCGTTTCGTTTTTCGTTTCACTTTTCACTTCCTACGTATCGCTCCACCATGTCGCAGATGTCGCCGACGGTCTTCGCCTGATAGGCATCGGCATCGCTGACGTGGATATTAAACTCGTGATCTATCCACATCAGCACATCCACGCAGTCGAGGGAGTCGCCTCCGAGGTCGTCCTCAAAGTTCGCGTCGCTCTTCACTTCTTCGGGCTCTACGCCCAGCTTGTCCACCAGTATGTCGGTGACTTTCTTCTCAATGTCTTGTCTTGTCATATCGCTCTTAATTCGTAAAATTCGTTCAATTCGTGGTCGTTTTTTAAAAGTTGGCGGGCGGTGCTGGCACGGTATGAAAAAGGACCGTGGGTCTCACGCTTGCCCACACCGCCCGCCTTTCGCGTGAGATTATTCGTTGGGGGTCGTCGAGTCACCGCCGTCGGTATCATCGGAAGTCTACTGCGCAGTAGGCTTTCCGGCGGCTGTCTCTATGATACGCCCGGAGGCGGGCGCAGGTCAAGGGCTGCGGGACTACTCCTCCGGGTTCACCAGTTCCCAGTCGCCGGTGAGCATGTCGGTCTGCGAGGCCAGCCAGCCGTTGACTACCGTGCCGTCGGCGGCCTTCATGCAGATGTACTCAGTGAACACGCGCTGGCGGGCATCGTTGGGATGCGCCTTCACCCACTCCTTGAAGTTGTAGGGCAGCGACTTCACGTCGTTGATGATTGTCTTGTCGTCGAGCACGCACCATGGGCGCATGAAGAGGAACATCCCCTTGCCGTTCCATCCCTCGCGGCGCACGAGGAAACCGCCCCTGAGCGAGCCGATGGCCTGCCCGAACGTGCCCTGGCAACCCACCTGCAGCCGCTCCATCGACTGTGCGCCGCTGACGAAGCACGTCTCCATGTCGCCGCGTGTGAATGATTGGTCGGGAGTGTAGCCCTCCTCCTGTTTCTGTTTCTCTACTGCCGAGATGTACTGCTCGGCCATCTGGTCATGATTCTGCTGTTCCATAATCTCGTTTGTTGTTTTATAGCCTGCTTGCGCAGGGAAATTGGTTAAAAAATTGGGGTTAAAAAATTTTTCGCTTCTTCTGTTTCTCGATTGCCACGTCAATCATCCACTCGTCGGGCAGTTGCCGCCACGATATGGTGTGGCAGATGCTGACGTCTTCGTAGTCGTCGTTTTCGCAGATGTACTCGTCAATGAGGTCGTCGAGACGCTGTTCAAATTCCTGTCGGGTCATGTTGCGGGCCCTCCTGTCGTTATTCCGTATTTTCACTTCATTTTGTTCTATCATTGTTTCTCCAGTTTAAATCTATAGCATCTGTTGTTTTGATAATGCTGCTGGCACCACTCGTGGTTGCTGGTCGTGCCGAAGCGGTGCTGGCATCGGTCGCAGCATGGACCATTGAACTTCTGCTTGCGCGTTACCACAGGAGGCATCATGTCGAGATATGGCCGTGCCAAGATTTCAAACGTCCGCTCGTCCACAGGCATGTCGTTGACAGCCTTGTAGGCGCCAGTCTCGAAGGCTCCCACAAGATAGCGTTCCTCTATCTCGTCATCGAAGGGCGAGCCGTCCTTGGGGTACGCCGTTGTCAGCACCATGTCGCGCTCGGCATCGTAGCCCCGTATCTCGAAATAGTCAATCGGAGAGCTGAACGTCGGGCGGAACCGGCGTCCTTTCAGCTCGCCATACTGCTGTTCCTTGTTCAGAGTCCATGCTGTTTTATCTCCGTCTGGCGTATGGCAGATGCCTGCGTATGTGCAGCATAACCTGCCCTCTTCGACTCTCATACCATATAGACAGGTATCACACACTTTATCCATAACATAACAATTTTAATTCCCGTTTCCGGAGTTCTGCTCTATCAGGTGATCCATCTTCACGTCGCGGACATTGCTGCCGTACTCGGCATTCAGGTCGTCGTAGCGCGAGGCACACTGCTTGATGATGTCGCGGATGACGGGATAGCGCATCATTGCAAAGAGTATCTGCGCCGAAATTTCGTTGGTCTTGCCGCTGATGACAAGATGGTTGCCCTGATGGCCGATGAACATAAACGAGGCGTCGCTGCCCTGCAGGGGTTCGAGCCGCTGATGAACGTCGTCGAACACTTGCTTAATTTCGTTCTCTTTCATAATTCGTCTTGTTAAGTATTATATATACCTTTCCTTCTGATACCCACGGACGATGACGGCATGGTCACGCTTGTCAACGGTGATGCCCGTCTTCCAAGGGCAGATGCTGCCAATGCTGTTGTCGGGTACGCCTGCTTGCTCCAGCAGTCTGCCTAATGCGCCATTAGGCCCGTAGTCGCAGTACGGCTCACTATTCACCCAGCCGTATTTGCCATCATTATAGCGGCATCCGCCAAGGTAGTATTCCTTGCAGAGCTTGCGGAATCGCTCAATGACCTCGCTGCTGATGCCGCGCTTGGCCTTATCTTTGGCGAGCGTGCCGAACACCATTGCCAGTCCGCCTGCGTCCGACTGGTCGCCGTTGTCCTGCACATGGTTGCCGAATATCATGCGCGTCCACTCGTCGGCTGCTATCTGGCAGGCTTCTTCCATTGTGTGACGCTGGCCGTGGCGATAGACATATTCCCATTCCACGAGTTTCGTCCACTTCTCGAAGCGGTCGTCGTGCCATCCGTAGAAGTATTCCCGCCATTCCTTATACTCATCGGAGTCGTATTCAGGCTCTGGCCAATATTGCTCCTGCAGTCGGGCTTGTATGGTGTATCGCAACTTGCGCCACGAATCCACCTCGTTCATCACTTGCACCACGATGGGTGCTGCCTGCTCTCGTTTGATGCGGTCGCACTCGGGGAATGCGGTCATCAGTTCCTCGTCGGTCCTGCGTTTCGTCTGTTCTTCCATACGCTGTTGTGCTAAGGGTTTTGCTAAGTATTGCTGTCTGAATTGCTCTGGCGTGAAGCGGCGTGCAAGCCGCTTTATCCAGTCCATGCCTAATATCTTTTTTTCAGATGTTTCCATGTCCGTTCTTTTAATATCCTGTCTGCTTTCTCTCCGTCATAGTGGTCGCCGCCAAGAGCGTCCATAAACTCTGCGTAGTCTTCCTGCGTCATTCCGTTGTGCTGACGGCGGAAGAAGGTGTCGTAGGTGTCGAACGAGAACATCGGCACACCGTTGAAGATACCGTAACACATTCCGAATACTTTTCCTATGTGACGTGTAATCTTCAGGCAGTCCTCCCACCTGTATTTGTAAGGGTACTCAATAAGGAACATGCCGCTGCGGGTCGAATAGACGGGTACGACATCTCTGACTTCCTCTTTCCCCTTCGGGGCGATGGTCAGTATCTTAAAATCACGGATAAACATGTGACTTTTCAAGTCCTCGCGAATCTTCCTCTCCCGTTCCCATACCGGCTGCATACGCTCACGGTACTTCCTGCGCTCCGACAGGCTGCCGTTCGGATCGTACTTGAAGTCAAGTATCTCTTCGGCCAGTGTCTCGCCGTCGGTGCAGAGGTCGCGCAGGGCACCGCAGATCATGTGTGCCGCCGTGCCGTTGCAGTCGAACTCCTGAAACTTGTCGTAAGCCTGGCGGCGACGATCCGCCAGCGGCATCGCCTCATTGTGCATAATCTCGCAAAGGAGCAGCACGCTGTCCACGTAGCGCAGTCCCATCCACGACTTGCAGTTGTTGTCAACCATCTTGTCGAAATTCTCCCACTTCGATTCTTCGATAACGCCGTGTCCCCGTTCCTTCAGGGCTTCGGCTGAATAATTATCTGTCATAATTCGTTATTTTCTTTTTACATTCAACACTTTGAGAATCTGCAGGCACTTGTCGTAGGGTATGCCATTGTACTTTCCATCCTTTCCATCGAAGTCCACATAAAAACGGCGGTTTGGTTTGGCAAACTTGTTCCACTGCTTGATGATTTCGCGGATATGATACACCTCCTTGCCGTAACCTGGCAGATTGATAAAGTCGCACGGTTTGCAACCGCGATACCACTCATGTTTGCTATTGTACTCGATACCCCATCGGATATCGCCCTCTACCCATACGTGGATAATCTTCTTGATGTACTCCTTGCGTTTCCTGCCGCTGCTGCGCTCCCGAGCCCAGCACTGGACGTAGGCGTTGGCGATGTTGTACCACATGCCGTATGACGTACCGTAGTCGCCGTGGCGCATCTGGTCGTACATCCATTCGAGGCGGTAGTAAGTGTGCAGCGGTCCTCGCCCGTGACGTGTCATTCTGACGTGCTTCATCGTTCAGTCCTCCTTCAAACTCTTTAGCAAAGCACTTTTTAATATTATACGTTCGTTTGGGTCAGAAGTCATCTCATCAATCAACTTAGCAGCCTTATTCAGACCCTTCATATATTGAACTCGTTGCCTATATAGTTTCTCCTCGTTTAGCATCTGCTGCTCATGCAAGTTTTCTGGGATAGGTTTCCTATCTTCTGTATATTTCATCGTCAGTCCTCCTTCATTCGTTCATACTCCGCTTGCGTCATCATCTGTTCGCCGGCACCGCAGCGCACGACAATCATTGCGTCTTCTTCGGCCTCGTACCATTCGCCATCCTCTGCACGGTATCGGCTACCCTTCGGCACGTTCAGCACTTGGTTGAAGTGGTGAATCCAAATCTTGTCGTTTTCAAGGAAACTGCGAAAGCCATCCGGCAGCCCTCGCCTCAATTCCTCGCAAGCCTCTGACATGTCCGACGGCTCCGCATGGCTCTGCTCCATCAGTTTTGCGGCTGCGCTTGCGAAACATCTTGCGATGTTGTCCACCATCGTTTCAATCCGTTGCGGTTCGAGGTGTAGCAAGTGGGCATAATTGCCAGATATACAGTGATTGAATTCGCACCGCTTGTAACTTATCTCATACGGCATCCACGACACCGACACGCCTATGTTTTTGGATTCCGGTCGTCCCTTCTCGTCGTATATCGTCTGCCATCCTATGCTGGCACACAATAGTATTGCTTTGTTCATAGTTCCTTTAATATATTGGTCTGTTAAAATACGCTGATATTGCGCTGTCGCGTCGTGCCTCCCATCGGATGGGTGGCGTTTTCTTTGCACCGACAAACTTAACTTCGCCAGGCACAGCCGCAATGTGCATAAAACATTCGGCATAACCAGCAACTTCAATCTCTGGATAATGCTTCATCGCCTCCTTTACCTTTGCTTCATCTTCCTTTGTTACTACGATATAGTAGCACATGTCCGGTTGTGCAAGTTCTTGATACTTGTGAGGCGGTATTACAAACGGCGATTCTACTTTTGCCATAGTTCCTTGATAATTTATGATAATTCTTTGGTTTTATTCATTGTCATTTCATACACGCCACCGATGGCGCGGTCTATCACTTCAAAGCCAGTAAGATGGCAGACGAAAGCGGCCAGCACCAGCCGCGTGTGGTCGTATTCAAGCAGTTCGGCGTTGTTGTTCACGCCTTGGAAGCCCAGCATCACCATGTCGCCGTCGTTAACCTCGATGCCCTCAAAACTAACCTCGTCAGGCTCGTCATCCTGTCCGCAGTCCAGACGGAGTGCGTCGTCGTCAGGATCGAGGTCGAGCACGTCGCAGATGTCGGTGTCAAAGTCAACCTTAAAGCCCTCGATGTCGCAGTTGCAATCACCCTCTGCCAGCTCGTAGCACAAGCAGAACAGTTCGCCGAACAGCCGGAACCGCTCCTGCATTTCTTCTTTTGTCATTGGTAGTTTCATAATGCTATGTTGTTTTTGATTCGGTTATTCATCATCGTCGTTCATCCTGTTTCGCAGCATGTCGAATAAAGTCTTGGCGGCTGCCTCTGCCCGCTCCTTGTCCTCGCTGTGGCGCTCGGCCAGGATGCGGGCTATCTGACGGCGACGGTCGAGGATGTCTCGGACGATAAGCAGAATATTGAAGCCCATGAGCATAGCCATGCCGACGGCATCCGTCCACTTGTAGGCGGGGCTGACGATGGCGAGGGCTGTGGTGAATATTACCATAATAATGGGTAGCGCCAGCACGGCGTAGTCGATGCGCAGCCGGCGGCGGTTGCGGCGCAGGATTTCGTCGGTGGCTTCATCGTCGCCTCCGGCCATGATGCGTGCGTTGCGGAAGAGGTCGCGGCCCCACTCCTTGTCGTGCATGATGTCGGCGATGTCGGCGGCAATGCGCATACGGCTGCCAATCATGCAGTGCAGGTGGGCGGTCTTCTCCGCGCCAGTGGCATCGAGGGCAAGGAGCAGCATGGCGATGTCGCCGTCTGCGGGCTCGGCGTATTCCTTGGCCATATAGCTGGCAAAGGCTTGTGCCTGCCGGATAAACTCGGAGTCGCAGCGCTCGCCGTCCTGCGTGCCGGGCTGCGAGGGCTGGTGTTTTAGGGTTTCTTGTTTCATAATATTGTGTAGCTTTTAAATTGTTAATACGCAATAATCTCTTTCTCGATGCCGCAGAGGCGGAGGACGTTCTGTAGCTCGTGTAGGTAGTGCAGGACAAAGGGAGTGCGGTTGGTGTCCTCGTCGTCGTAGTCGCTGGTGACCACAATCCTGAATCCGTCGCCGTCGGGCTCCTGCTCCAGCATCAGGCCGCCATCCGCCCATGTGCCGGGGGCGAACTTCGCGTCGTCGCCGTTGAGCTTCCAGCCGTTCTTCTCCAGCTGCCGTGTATCCAGTGGGATAGGATAAAATCCATAATCCTCAGTAGTAGATTCTGGCGTCCGACGGAACATTTGAGAAAACATCATAGGATATACTTGCATAGCCTTGTTAATGTTCCTGTTAAACAGCCAATTTCCTATCATCAGTTCATTTGATTTCATATCGCTCTTAATCGTTAATGTTGTGACTGTTTCATATACTCCCCGTAGCGGCGGGTCACCTCGGCCACGACGTCGGCATTGTCGGGCGAGAGCCATTCCTGCACCACGGCCCATGACACGGACTTCGAGGCTCGGAAGTTGTCGATGCGTATGGAGTGGTGCGACAGGCGACCCTCGGTGGGTTTCAGTCCCTGGGCGTGCAGCTCGCACAGGCCGTCGCCGGTGAAGAACGTGCAGTGCGAGTTGGCTCCCACGTCGAGCAGTCCGCCCCACGCGCCGTCCTCGACGCGGGCCTGTATCAGCGGCACGGGCTGGTTCGTCACTCCCATCACCATGCCCGCCGCCCAGAGCGTCGGTGCCAGCCGCGAGGTGTAGCCGGCGTCCATCAGCCGCAGGATGTCCTGCGGCGTGGCGAGACACGGCGTGTGGCACTGGCGCTTGCACAACTGGCACCGGCACTCCGTAGGCCTGCGCCCCGTCTTCTGCATGATGCGCTGCAGCGGCGACAGTCTCACGCTCCGCCCTGCGGCATAAACTGGTTTCAATTTCATTGTGTGTAGCTTTTTTGCGGTTAGTGACTACGCCTCGCCCTTGGGTGTGATGGCCATTTCGGGCAGGATGCGCTTCATGAGCACCTGACGCAGATCGGCGCATACGTCATCAATAAGCTGGAGCCGGTCGGCCTGCGGGTTGTCGGTGCAGAGCTGTGCCAGCGCCGAGGCGGTCATCTGGCGGGCGGCTATCAGCATCTCGACGGTGGTGACGTGCGCCTTCGACAGACCACGGTCCACATGGCGCATCACGGTCTGCATGCGCTCGTCGCTCACGGTGAGCATTTTCTTCTTCTCGTCTTTTGCGTCACCCTGCGCTTCGGCTGGGGCGGCGGTTGGTTTCTTCTTTGTTGTCATAGTTCTATTTCTTTTCAGGGTTATTGTCGGTGTTGTCGGTTTTCATTTCAGGCTTCTCGAAGAGCCAGGACTTTATCTGGAATTCGCCACAGGATTTGCCCGCTTGCGGCATGACGACAAAGAATACGAGGGCAATGCTGTTCAGCAAAGGAATGAATGCCATAATCAAGGCCGCGATGTAGACAATCCTCGGCAGGACGATACGCTCTGGCTCAAGCTCCTCGCTTTCCGGCACGTCGTACAGACGGTAGGCGAGCAGGTAGGTCGCATAGAGCGACGCTACCACACTCAGGATATATACGATGGTTGATGTTCCCATAGCCTTACTTCCCCATTACCTTACTTATGTCGAGCATCATGCCGTTGCCGCCTACAATCTGCGGCATCTTGCCATCCCATTTCTCTATCATATCCTCCTGAATAATCATCGGGCTCAAAGAGGCGGCGATGGTCTTGTTGTAGTATGCCTCGGCATCGGCCTTGATGCGCATGGCACGAGCGGCACCCTCGGCCTTAGCCACGTCGATCTTTGCGTTGGCTTCGGCTTCCTTCACCTGGTTCTCTGCCTTCAGGGCAGATTGGATGGCAGCGTTCTTAGCGTCTATCATACTCGTCAGCGAGGCGGGTGGGGTAATCTTCGACGTGAACTCCTCGACGAGGAAGCCCTCTGCCATCATCGACTTCTCCAGTCGTGAGCGCACGTCGCGCTCGAAGTTGGCACGGTTCGACATCAGCGAGTCCGACGTGTACTGGTTAGCGCAGGTGCGGTAGGCCTCGTATATGCAGGTGCGGATGTACCCGTCTTCCAGCGACTTCACATCGACGCGGTACTTCACGAAGATGTCGCACGCCTTGGCCGGGTTGATGTGGTAGGCGATGGTGGGGTCCATCTCAAAGATAGAAGCATCCTTGGCGTTCACCTTGATGGTCTCATACTGCTTGCGCTGCGTGAACGTGGGGTAGGTGAACACCGAGGTGGTGATAGGGTTATAGAACACCCAGCCCTTGCACGTCCCTTCGACGCCGCCGTAGTCCTGTTCAGAGGCCGACCACTTGTGGAACTTGATGCCCACTTCGCCTGAGTCGACTACCGTGCAGCAGGCGAAGAAGATGATTAACACGAGCAGCACCGAGGCTGCCACGGCGCTGAGCCGCTTGATTGTTTTCTGATCCATAATCGTTTTTGTTTTAAATTGGTGAATAATTATTTTAATAACAGTCTGAGGGCGAAGAGGGCATTGCCGGGGTCGCCCATGCGTACTACCTCTTCATATACGTGCTCCAGCTGTCGGGGGTTGACGTCCTTGAAGCGGTTCATCTCCGGGATGGTCAGACGATGGCCCGCCAGCGTGGCAATCTTGAAAAGCATCGCCGTGCGAGAAAGGCCGTTGCCGAGGAAACGGCTCTTGGGGGGGTAATTGTTGCTGCCATAGTCGTTCAGTTTATTAGTCCGATGGCCTGCATCGCCCGGCGCAGGTCGGCGTATTCGCGGTATTTTTCGGTGTCGGCGATGATGGTCACGCCGTCGCTGAGTGCGTAACTCGTCAGACAGTACTCGCGCTTCTGCATCGTGGGGCGGTGTCCGCCCATGATGGGGCCTCGCGTCAGGTCGTCGCGCTCAGGGTCGCGGTAGGTGGCGGTGCTTGGGCGGAGCATGTGGTCAGGGATGTCAAGCGTCACGCAGTGGTCGGGATAGCAGCAGCCTGAGAGCCAGTGTATCGCCTTGTCGGGATCCTCGGTGAAGAAGCAGAAGCCGATGCTGTCGGTCAGCTGACCGCGATCCTTGGCATGGTCGGTGGCATTCATCAGCCGTCCGCCAGCCACCAGCACCTCGTATTCCGCGTCGCTCATAAATCTGTGTACTCGCATTGTCGTTAGGTTTTTAAAATTCATTATACGGTTCAATCTCTCAGTTCTCCGCCCTCGAACGCCATGCCGCCGCGCTCCACGATTTCAGTGGCGACGGCGCGGATATATCGCTCGATGGCTCGCCGCTCCATGCTTTCGCCCGTGCCACGAGCGGCAATGAGCGCATGCCTCTCCATGTCTGATATGTTGTTCTCGGCGGTCAGTACGATGTCAACGAACGGAACCCAGTGAGCTATCTGCTGTTCTTTGGTCATGCCTCAGTCCTCCTCTTCGTTTGTCGGCTCGCATATCTTCGTCAAATCCATCTTTATCACTTTGTCACCGAACTCCTCCTTGAAACGGCGTAGCTCCTCCAAGGTTTGTTGCGCATGATCGTCGATGACGGCTTTCAGACGCTTGGCGTCCTCATAGCGTTCGGCGGCTATAAGTTCTTGCAGGACCTCTTTCATTTCTTTCAGCTGATCGAAATTGTGACGCAGGTGTTCACCCATCGTGATGACAAACAGCCTCACCAACATATTCGTGATGTCCTTCATCTTCTGCTGATGTCGGTGCATGTAAAAGTAAACGGTTATTGCCAGTCCTATCAGCAACCCATTGACGATGCTTGCCATGATGCGAAAAATAATCAGTGTTGTTTCCATAGCTGTCCGTTTTTTTATGAATACCAGATGGAACTGTCGGCCTCGGTGGTCGAGTTCTCGGTGTCGTGGGTTCTCAGTTCTTCTTCTTCGTTCATGATCGTAGGGTTTTAAGTGCTTGCCAGGTGTACCAGATAGAGCGGAGGGCGTCGTAGAGGGCGTCGTGGGTCTCGCGGTCCTCGGCATAGTGGGAGGGCAGGGGGTCGAAGATCTTGTAGGCCAGCGTCGGGTCGACATGTACCTGGCGGGGTAGGGCGATGCCGTTGGCCCGCGTGCTCTTGCCGGCCATGCTGCGCTCGGCCTCTATCAGTGCTGCCTCGAGGATGACGGTGCGGCAGTCGCGGAAGGAGGTGTGAGGCACGATGTCCTCCAGGTCGATGCCGAAGCGGCGACAGAGCGAGCGGAGGATGGCACAGTCCACGTCCATGCCGTGCGCCCAGAGACAGACGCTGTCGAGCTGGAACTGCTTGATAATGTCGCGCAGATAATTGAGAGCGCCTATGGTGATGTCGGCGATAGGCTCGGCCAGTCCTTGGCAGACGGTGTGCTTGGCTTCGTCGCTCTGGCGGCTCCACCAGTCGATGGTGGCGGGGTCGAAGTCCATTCCTTCGACCACACAAGAGCGGAGATCAATGTATGTCACGTATGGCTCTGGCCATGCACAGGCCTGTTCCTCGGTGGTCTCACCGGTTTCGTCGAGCACAAACGGGTCGCTCTCTGCCTCGCGTCGCCAGGGCACGATGGCCACCTGCATCGGTGCGGCGTTGGCTGTCAGGGCGCAGGTCTCAAAGTCGATGGTAAAATCTAAGTGCTTCATTGTCTTACATTGAAATAATATTTCTACGCTTCAGGATTTCTCTCACTGTGTCGGCATTCACCTTGGCGATGCTGGCGATGTTCGCTACGTGCCATCCTTCTCTCTGCAGCCGGATGACTTGTTGTTCGAGGGTATTGCCTCCATGTACTCTTGCTGTTGTCATAATACTTCAGTCGGTTGTTTAGGTTAATAATCATTATCTATTGTATCTGAATGAGATTCGTCCACGTGTGAGGTCGTAGGGCGAGAGCTCCACCTCCACGCGGTCGCCCGCCACGATGCGGATATGGTTCTGACGCATCCTGCCAGAGAGTGTGGCGAGGATGGTGACGCCATTGTCGAGATGAACATGGTAATTATCATAGCCAAGTGACTCGGTTACCTGACCTTCACTTTTAATGCAGTCTTTTTTGCTCATATCTCGTTGTGTCCTGGTTTTTATTTATCATAATTCCGATTATCTTGCATTTCAGTTTTAGTTTTTTTACGCCTTCTTTCCCGCTCGTGCTGGCGGAAATCAGCGTCTCTCCAGTATTTCCGCCGCCGCTTTTCCAAATAGTTCTGATGACGTCGCTCATTGTCGTGCTCCAAGAACGGGCTGCTGAACTCCTGTTGGTTATCGGCCAACTCATGCAGTATGCGGATGGCTTCGCACTGATCCCCGGTCATGTCACTAAGGATGGGCAGGGCTGCAACACAATCCTGAAGCAGAAGTTTGATGTTCTCAACCCGCCGCCGCTGTATAGCCGTCCACCGCAGCTGACGCTCACGCTCGCGTCTCACTGTCCGGTAGTAAGCGGTTTTAGCTGCCTCTTTTGACGGTCCGCTGTATATCCACACCGCACGGCCTGTGCGACATGAGTGACGGATGATTGTCGCTTTCAATGATGGTCTCATGTTAATTGTATGTTTAAACTATTCAGTTTCTGGATCTTTCTCGCTCGCAGCCTGTACATGTCCTTCCTCATATTCTTTGCCTGAAGTATAAGGCTTGATGGGAATGCAGCCGGGTCGATTGCGGTAGAAGTAATGTACGAATACGGGCTGTGCCGACAGTTCGCGCGGCAGGCGCTCACCGGTCAAAATCTCATGTCGGTAAAGGTTCTTCACCTTCTTACCCACAGGTTTACCCTGCTGGTCGAGCACAGTCAGCCATGCCCGGCTACGACGACCGCCGTTGCGGCGGTATGAAGGGGTGTTTAGGACCACGTCTGGATCCATCACGATGCCCATTCGGCTCAGGCAGGGCTTCAGACTCTTGGCGATGCGTTTCTTTGCCTTCTCGATCGTTTCATAGTTCACGCCCTCGCCCTCGCTGTCAAGCAGGCTGATGGCCATCTCTTGCGGCGGGATGGGCTGACCGATGTGAGGATTGTTGGGGATGTCCTCAAAGTACTGCACCAGCCAGTCGGTCAGTGCGCCGTCCTTGGTCATGGCGTAGAGCTCGCGGCGCAGGCTGCGTGTCTCGGTCGGCGGAAGGATGACCTCACCGGGGTGCTGCAGATAGAATTGCGCACAGGCCACCATGAGGTTCTGTGCCTCGTTGAGCAGGTCGGGCGGCAGGCCGTTGGCCACCTCCTGCACACCGTACTGCTCCTGGAACTCGTCGGTCGGAGTGAAGTCGAGCCAGCGTCCGTCGTCGGTGGCGGCGTGGTAGTAGTCGCTGGTGAAGCAGGGGTAGATGCGCCCTTTCACTGAGCCGCCGGAGCGGTCGAAGGGCTTGTTGCTGGCGATGAATATCTTGGGAACGTCCTCGCCGCGCAGGGTGACGGGCTGTTTGTAGAGGGTCTTGATGACGATGGTGGTGCCGGTGTTGAACATATCCTCGAACTTGAAGTTGTCTGGCAGCTCGTCGATGCAGACGAGCGAGTGGACTCCTGGCACGACGTTGCCCATCATCACCTCGATGGTGATGTTCTTCATGCTCTTGCCCGCGATGTTGGCCGACGAGGGGCGCACGGTGGCCAGCAGATCGATATCGGCGCTCTTGCCGTTACGTCCGCTGGCCTTGTTCTCGTCTGTCACGCTATAGTCAGTGATATGAACGGCCCGTTGCACGGCGCGGCTGCGGTGGCGCGTCAGGACATAGCCGAAGGCGTGGACCTTATTTATGAGGTGCATGTCCTGCATCTGTCGCTCGGTTGCTGTCAGTGTCTCACCAAAACTCTCCTTCTCCCAGAAGATGCGGCCCTGGTTGTAGAGGAAGCGGAAGTGCATGGGCATCTGCTCGAGGGGCTTATCCATAATGAGACGGTATTTCCATAGCTTCTCCCATTCCTTCCAGCGCGTGTTCTCAGCCGCACGCATGGCGGGCGTGGTGCATTGACGGCTGATGTCCTCGTGGCGTTTCTTCTCGGCCTCGTATTTCGGGTTGATGATGATGCGCCACGGCTGCGGGATGACCGTGAAGTCACCCGGCATGATAAGCTCCTCGTTGGTCAGGTAGGGCATCGAGGCATAGTCAACGGCGGTAATCTTCTCCCTGGTGACGAGCACGGCGGTATTCCCGAAGAAGAAGTAGTCGAAGTCCTCGCCGTAGCTGTGGTCGTTGACGGGCAGCGACGGCATGGTGCTCAGTGTGCGTCCGTCAAGTCCCTTGCCGGTGAAGACGGCGTTCACGAGGTTGGCCTTATAGGGCGCGTCGGCTTCGCTGATGTGCGCATCGAGCCAGTCGAGCATCGCCGTGCGGCTGACGCTCTCTAACTGGTTGCCCGTGCGCCCGTTGTCAAGCAGACGGTAGGTGTTCTTGTGCGTCAGCTGATAGAAGACCCGCTGCCCCTGGCTGCTGGCATAGCAGCGGATGCCCTTCGCCTCCAAGAACTGCAGGAGGTTGGCCACGCTCAGGACGTAGCGCACGTTGGTCTCGCGGCTCTCGCCGTCGCGGTTCTTCTTGGTCGTGGCTTTGTCTATCCAGAACTGCATCGTCAGGGCATTGTCGAGCAAGCGCATCAGCGCGGCACTGGGGTTGGCCTTGCGCAGGTCGGGGGCCAGCAGCTTCTGTATCTGCGGGAAATGCGTCACGAAGTCGGTGACGTCCTTCGCCGTTTTCATGCGGCCGTCTGTCTTGCTGACGACCACCTGGTCCATCTCGCGTGGCAGCCGCACCCAATGCACGTTGGCGTTCTCCAGTGCGATGCTGCTGCTACTGCCGATGCCCGTCGCGTCGGCATCGTAGCATACATATATATTACAGGCCACCGCCTGCATGCGGCAGAGCAGCGCCTGCAGCCATTCCTCCACCACGCCGTCATGTATGCCCGATGTCTCGGAGTTGAGCCACAGAACATGGGCATCGGTGGCAGCCCACATCTGCATCGCGTCGCGCGGACCGGAGCACAGCACCAGTCGCTTCATCTTGTAGCAGGTATTCTTCTCTCCTTTCACCTCCCTCGTCAGTTCCACTATCGGGTGTCTGCGTTCCCGCTTCCAGTCGGCATACCAGGGGCGTTCCTGTGCGGTGGCATATTCTTCACTCTTCACCCTTAACTCTTCACTTTTAAGGGCCGCCACCGCCACTCGGTCGCCATACACCTTCGTCGCCACGCCCTCCTTCTTGTCCCAGTACCACTTCGTGCGGCCGCTGGCTCTCGGCTCATATTTCTTCACGCCCCAGTCGTAGGTGAAGGCGAAGATGGGGTATGACGGACGGGCATGCACCTCCAACGAGCACTTGCCGCCCTGCTTGACCTCCACCGGTCCGGTAACGAACGTTGCCACGGGGAACACGCTGAACTCGCGCTCCAGCACTGCGCCCCACTCCTGAGCAGTCTTGGTCTCTCCCCTGCCCCGCCAGTAGTTGCGGTCGAGCGAACAGCGGTACAGCGGCAGGCCGCTGTCAGGGTCGAACTCCGTCACCATGTCGCCTATCTGTATCTCGGCGCGGTCGGTATCGTCGGCCTCTCCCCCACCCTGCTTTATTTTCTCCACGTCCTCCTGCTCGGCCTTACGCCTTGCCAGCTCCACCTTGAAGCCCAGTGCCCGCAGGTGTTGCTCCGTCCACGGTGCCAGATCAAACTCGCACTCCTGCGGCTCGACGGCCTTTGTGTGCTGCTCCGGTGCGGTCGGTGCCACACCGCTTATCTCTATGCCGTGGTCGTCGACGAGCCGCTGCAGCACCTCCCCCATTTGTTTCTTGGACAGCGCTGTGTGGTCGTAGCCCATCAGCGCGGCCTGCAGCGAGATGGCCCCGTAGCCCCGTCGCCCGCATTTGCCATAGCATATCCAGCCAAGCGAGTCGGCACCGCCGCTGATGACCTGATCAACCTTGAACGATGGTGTCCTGTCGTTGTGGTCGGGGAACGGACAATAGTACGTCGCCTTACCCTTCTTCGGCAGATGGTAAGGCTCATATCCGTTTTGCCGCATAACATCGACAAGTGATATCTGGTTCAGTATGTCTCTGTCCTTCTCGTTCACGATATATTATGGATTTTGTTCTCCACCTGCACGATGGCGCGGAATATCTCGTACATCACCTGCGGGACGATGGCGTTGCCGTAGGCTTTGAGGGCCTCCTTCCGCCATTTGTTGAAAGGAATGGATGCTCCGTCCATCCCAATGGAAAGCCCATCATTTCCTGAGTGTACAGGGGACTGAGTAGGGAATAGCTCCCAACGCCCGCAGCCAGCTCTTTCGGCGTCGGCAGGAGATGATGCAGTGCCAAGTCTGCCAAGCCCATCGAGTGACTGGACTCTGCCTTGTGGTTGTACCGCCTGCCCTGCTCGTTGACCTTGCTGTTCGGATGTGGATTGTCCACCACGACAGGTGTCGGCAGCAGTCCTTCGCCCGATGATGAACACGCGGTCTCTCCGGTGCGGGGCTCCAACGGCACAAGCCGGTATAAGCACCGGCTGGACTGCATATCCGTCTGCCTCGATATCACGGCAGATGCGTTCAAGGGTAAAGGTCTCTCTGAGTCGGTATCTTCGTAGTCGGTTATCCGCTCCGAATAGGTCGGCTGCGTCTGCCAGCGGAGTAACGTCGCCTTGTTCGACCATCGTCGTGATTCCAGCAACGTTCTCACACACAACCCAATCGGGTCTGACTTGGTTAATACACCTGTGCATGAACGGCCAGAGATAGCGGTCGTCATCCGCTCCTCGTCGCTGCCCGGCGTAACTGAAAGGCTGACAAGGGAACCCTCCTGTGAGTACGTTAATTTGCCCCCCCCATTTGGAGAAGTCTGTCTTGGTGATGTCTTCATACGATTCTGCTTTTGGGTACCAGTAGTCGAGCACAGCGCGACCGAAGGGATTGATCTCGCAATGGAAGAGATTCTCCCATCCGAGCATGCTTGCCGCCACCTCCGGACCACCGATGCCGCTGAATACTGATGCATGTGTCATTTCATCTTACTTTTTTCTTCAATGAAGAATTTATCGTATTCACGCCACTGCTTCTCAATGATGGCGTCCTTGTCGGAGATGCGCTCCCTCAGGTTCTCCACGAGCTGCAGAAGCGAGGCGACTTTTTTCCTTTCGTTCTCCCATTTCTCCAACGCTTTATAATAGAGGTTGTTCAAGCCACGGACATTCTCGCCAGCCAGTCGCAACTTCTCTTCCAGATCGTCGCGCTCAGCCTGATACGGGTTTTTGCCCTGCAGAATTTGAAGAAGATTCCTGAAGTATTGTTTCATGCCGTCATCTCCTACTTAGTCCGTGTGATACATACAGCCGATGCGCCGGAATCCGTGCGCACCTCGTACTCCTTGTTCTCCAGTTTCATGTCATGTACCTGGACCTTGACCGACTTTATCTTCTTCTTGTCAGTCAAAATGAAGATACGCGACTGCCGGACGCGTATACTTCTTAACTCTTCTTTGCTCACGGTTTCCTGCATAAGTTTTTAAAATCTCTTAATTTGTAGGCATGAATAACTTGAAAACGAGGGAAAAGCCTTACCTTTGCAAGTGTTCTAAGTTCGCAAGGCGGCGCACGGCTTCCTTCTGAAAGGCGCTTCATCGCGTCTGCAGGCTTTCCTTATACCCCCGTCGGAGAGTTAACTAACTAACTCGGGGTACAAAGGTAGGGAAAATTTAGCAAAGCCGTGCGTTGTGTAGCAAAGTATTAACGTAATTTAATAATAAGGCTAAGTATGAAAACAACTGAGATCTTTATGAAAATGGTGTATTGGCTTGTAGACAATACCGAAATGAAGAACCCTACTGATGTGGCCCGAAAGGCTGGCATCAACGCGGCAAACGTTACTAAGATTAAGACTGGAAAAAACAAGTCGGTGCAGTATGAAACAATGGTAAAGCTGAACAATGCCTTTGGAAATGTGTTTAATCCGGAATGGATGCGTGGTGAGAGCGACGTTATGCTGGTAGCCGACTTAGCACCGGTTCGTACAGAGCTGCCTTCCCCCGCCCTGCAGATTGCCGACCCCATTGCCACCCTCCTCGCCGCCAAGGACGAGACCATCGCCTCGCTGAAGCGCGAACTCACCGCCAAGGACGACAGCATCAGCACGAAGGACAAACTCATCTATACCCTTCAGCAACAGATAGACGACTTGCGTTCGCAAATCGCTGCGGAAAAGGGGCTTCATTCCGCTGGTGTTTCCCGATCGGAAGCTGCTGAGAAGATTCACCCGAGTACATAGGCAGGAACGTATTTTCCCCATTATATATATATTATGTATAAGAAGAACGATTAACAACGTTCTTCTTATTTTTTTGCCCTTGACCACCAGTCTTACTCAACATATTTTGGAAACAAAAACAATAAAAACATAATAACGATTATGACTGTACCAGACATCAACAAACTGAAGCATGTCATCGCGCAGCAGCTTCACCTGTATTATGAGACACTGGAGGACGGCACGAACGTGCTCCGGCACATCCGCGTACACCAGCGCACACTTCAGATGCCCGCCGACGGCGGAGTGACCGTAGACATCGTGACACCCGACGGCAAGATAGCCGACGGCAAAGTCAACAGCCAGTCGATAGAGGATGACAGCGTACAGCTGCACGACCTCTCGCCCAAGGCCCGTGAGGCTATGGAGAACCACTTCGCCACCGACGACGACGTGCGTGCCGCCCTCGGACTCTGACACTTTAAGGCTGTCCAGCAGACTGCCGCACCACGGTAGCCCGCCAGCATATAGTTCACTTTATTTTTTTAACCAAACAACACAAAAGCAAAATGGCAAAGACCAATGCAAACAGTGCTCTTAACATGGAGCACCTGGCTCTCATCAAGCAGGCCATCGACGCTGCAGGCGCAGCGAAGGACATCACCGTAAGCACCGAGACTACCACCACTGGTATGCTCCGCAGCTACACCTTCAAGAAGGGAGGTCAGGACCTCGTGGTCATCGACATCCCCAAGGACTACATCAACAGCGTAGTCGGCTTCGCCAGCGAGGACGGCGAGGGCAACACCGGTATCTTCCTGAAGGTGAAGACCAACGCCACCGGCGAGACCGAGACCTACGACTACATCGACGCCAGCGGACTCGTGGAGTATCTGGAGCTGGGCGACCAGACGGGCAAGCCCGTGCAGCTGACCATCTCGCAGGACCACAAGATCACAGGCGACCTGGCCGACGGCTCCGTAGCCAAGGCCAAGCTCGTGCAGGCCGTGCAGACCAGCCTCGACAACGCCAACACCGCCTATGGCTGGGGCGACCACGCCCAGGCCGGCTACATCGTAGGCGAGTTTGCCACCGATGCGGAGGTGCGCACAGCCCTCGGACTGCCCGCCGAGTAAGCCTCTTCCGCTCATGGAGAGCCCGGAAAGTCCGGGTTCTCCTTTCTTCACCTCTTAACAGCAAAACAAGAATATGCCAAGCAAAAAAACTCTTGAAAAGGCCGTCAACCTCAGGCAGTTGCAGATGGCTTATAATGCCGGGGCATTGCTGCCCGTGGACATCTCGACGCTCACGCCTGCATCGACATTCCCGAAGAACGCCGTCGTAGGCATCAACGGGGTGCTCTACCGCGCCACCGCCGCTACGCAGAACCTGCCATGCACGCTGACGGTGCAGGACGGGAAGTTCGTGGTGAATATCGTCGACGGCAAGATGGCCTTCACCGTCACCGACCCGGCGCCCAATGAGGGGTGGGAGGTTTTCACCGACGCAAGCATAGAGTACTGGATCAGCCAGCTCAACGCACGGATAACGGCATTAGAGGGCGAGACATACACTGCCAACGGGCAGCAGTACACCCGCCAGCAGCTGCTGCAGAACGTGGCCGAGCTGATGAGCCGCACGGTGGTGGTCAGCGCATAGCCGATGGGATGCCGTCGACGGCACCGCCGCAATCTTCTTTGTAAAAGAAACAGTAAACACGAAACAATACAACACAGCAATGGAAACAATCACACAGCTTAACGCCCTGAAGGCCGTGCAGAGCGACCTCACGACAGCCATCACCGCCGGCAAAACCCAACAGGTGATGCTCTTCAGCGCCGACGGTACGCCCGCCAACAAGACGGCCCTCTCGACAGATGCCGTCATCGACCTGAAGACGGGCAAGAAACTCTCCGACATCCTGGAATACCAGAAGCCCTACGTCGACTCGGAACTCTTCGTAGACATGGGCCTGCCCTCCGGCACGCTCTGGGCCAAGGCCTCCATCGACCTCACCACGCCGTCGAAATTCCAGGAGGTGGACGGCGCAGTATCGCCCTTCAAGTACGAGTGCTCATTCTTCTCTTGGGGCAACCAGGACGGACACAATCCCAGCAGCACATCCGTCTTTGACTACAACTGGGGCGGCGTGAACGAGCAGGAGCCCTACTACGACGGACAGCCCTACGGCACGACACCCGGCAACGCCCTCACGGGCAACATACCGCCCTCGATGGACGCCGCGCGCGCCTGCCTCGGTGCGCCCTGGCGCATGCCAAGCATGGAGGACTTCTCGGAACTGTTCGCCAATATCGACTACATCGACGCCGACGGCAACGTGGTGACGGCAGAGACCAGCATCGCCAAGACGGCTGCCGACAAGCGCGTGACGGTAAACGGCATCAACGGTCTCTACCTGCGCTCGAAGATCAACGGTAATCGTCTTTTCCTTCCGGCGTCCGGCTACGGCGATGGTCGTTCGTGGGGCAGTCGCACGGGCAATGGCTACTTCTGGTCGTCGACGTTCTATTCGGCTCGCTACGCCCGGAGCCTGCTCTTCTATCCGAATGGTGTCAACCCGCAGAACACGAACCATCGGTACAACGGTTACCCGGTTCGGCCGGTCCAGTAATACTTCCGCCCGAACCATTCCTTTGTGCGCTTCACTGCTGCACCGCCGCGTCCCAGCGCGGCACAGCAGCAGTGGGGCGGACGAAGGAAACCAACAGAAAAAATAACAGACAAATAGAGATATGCCAACAGAACAGACACAACAACAGAACCAGCCGTCTGCCAAAGTCCAGCTGCTCAGGCAGCAGGGCGAGCGGAAGGGATTCACCAACCAGGAAATCCAGACCATCGAGGCCGACAGGAAGGAGCCTGAGAAGTGGAACGTGGTTCATTTGCTGCGCGATGGAAACTACTGGCACGCCAACGAGTGGAGCGCATGGCTGGTGGCCGTGGTCATCACCTCGCAGATGAAGCGACTGCACCCCGACATGGAGATTGACCCGCCCACGCCGGTGAAGAAATTCGCCAAGAACATCAACGGTGAATACATCTTCGTGGGATTCCAGGAGAAGTCGTTCGACAAGTACCTGCCCAAGGAACTGGTGCTCGACTGGCGCGACGTGGAGGACGGGCGCATCGACGTGCCCGTCCAGATGCCCGACGACCACGGCGAGCTGACCTATGAGCGCCTGCAGGCCGCTTATCAGAAGTGGAAGAGCGAACAGCCGCTGTCGAATGAGAAGGGCAAGAAAGAAAGCGCCAACGGCGACCGTCAGGGTCGTGGCGGCGCGATGGGCGATACGCCCGGCCACATCCTCGCCATCATGGGGCGCATCATGTCGCTGCCGCTTCACCGCACGTCGCCGATAGATGCTCACAAATTCCTTGAAGAGGTGCAGCGCGAACTGCTGGCGCATCTCTAAACAAAAACTGATAACCCATAAAAAGAATGGTCCGGAAGTATTTCATAGGTCGCCCGTCATGCCCCCGCAGGGGGTGTGAAACAGTGAAGAGACAGTCTGGTCTTGCCACGTGCAACCCCTCGCTGCCGTCGTGTAAGGTGGCGACCGAAGCTCTTTTCCTTCCGGCGTCCGGCAACGGCAATGGTCGTTCGTGGAACAATCGCACGGGCAATGGCAACTTCTGGTCGTCGACGTTCAATTCGGCTCGCAACGCCCGGAACCTGAACTTCAATCCGAATGGTGTCAACCCGCAGAACACGAACAATCGGTACAACGGTTTCCCGGTTCGGCCGGTCCAGCAATCTCAGCGGCCATTCTTTCTCTTCTTAACGCCGCAGTCTGATGACGCTTACATATCCACAACTGCTGCGCGACCTGCACGTGGCCTTCGCCAGTGCTGCCCGCCACAAGGGCAAGATGAGCTACGTCCGCCACTTCCGCTCACAGCTGCGCCAGAACCTGGCGTGCCTGGCACTGGTGCTCATCCTGCGTCGCTACGTGCCGCTGCCGTCGCGGTGCTTCATCGTGTTCCATCCCAAGCAGAGAGAGGTGTTCGCGGCGCAGTTTCCCGACAGGGTGGTGCATCATCTGTACTTCTATTATACCCACTGGCTCTACGAGGCGACGTTCATACGCGACTCGTACTCGTGCATCGAGCATCGCGGCACGCTCGACGGCATCCTGCGGCTGGCGCAGCACATCCGGCAGGAGAGCCGCGACTATACCCGCGAGTGCTACATCCTGAAGCTCGACATTCGCGGCTATTTTATGCACATCGACAGACGGCGGTTGCTCAGGATATGCCTCTCGACGCTCGACAGGATGGCCACGCACCGATTGCCGAAGGAGGCAGCAGCGGTGCTCGGCGTATCACCACGGAGCACGTGGCAGCAGGTGCTCGACATGGACTTCGTGCGCTGGCTGACGGAGGTCATCGCCATGCTCGACCCGAAGACATCCTGCGAGAGGGCTATGCCCATCGAGGCGTGGAACGGTCTCGATCCCGCAAAGTCGCTCTTCTGCACGGAGGACGGGTGCGGACTGCCCATCGGCAACCTGACCTCGCAGCTGCTGTCGAACGTCTACCTGAACGTGCTCGACCAGTTTATGAAGCGTGTGCTGAAATGCCGTCGCTATGGCCGCTACGTGGACGACTTCTACGTCGTGTCGTGCGACCGCGAGTGGCTGCTGCAGCTGGTCCCGAAGGTGCGGCGGTTCCTGAAGCAGGAGCTTGCACTCGACCTGCACATGGGAAAGGTGTGCATCTGCCGCTCGACGCAGGGCGTGGAGTTCCTGGGAGCCTACGTCCGTCCGTGGCACATCACGCCGTCGGCAGCCTCGCTGCGGCACATACACCGCCATCTGTGCGAGATGGACTTCAGCCGTCCCGACAAGGTGGTGCGCACGGTCAACTCCTACCTCGGCATCCTGCGCCAGACGGCCAGCTACCGCCTGCGCCGCGAGCTGTTCTTCCGGCCCGAGTACCTGCGCATCGGTCACTTCGACGCCGACATGACCTGTATGCAGCGAGCCGCATAGCGGAAATCTCCCTCCGTCCCGTATGCTGCAATGGTATCGCAGCCTCACGATAAAATCATTATTCACCCATTTAAATAATTATCACAATGATGAACAAGACCACAGGACCCGTGAGCGACTACGCTCCACTGCGCGACGAGGGTTCGCGCGTCACCGTATGTTATGGACTGCATCAGCCTGAACAGGCAGGCGGCCTTGCCTCCTGGTATGAGGTGTATCTTTACAAGCGTCAGCACGCCACCATTTCGCTTGCCGACGTGAAGAAAGCCATCTTGACCGACATCAACGCCCGTACTACCGAGAAAATCGTTTCCGGTCTGGTGTGGACATCTGCCGATGGCGAGCAAATCCCCGTGTGGCTCTCCGTAGAGCAGCAGCTCAACTTCATGGCTGCCTATACCCGTGCCATACAGACCAGCGGTGACAACCTGCCCGTCACCTTCAAGATGGGCGAGGACGCAGAAGGTAATCCCGTCTACCACACCTTCGTGACAATGACCGAAGCAGAGGACTTCTACCAGCACGCCACAGACCATATCCATAGTCTGCAGGCCGCCGGCTGGCAGGAGAAGGACGCTATCGACTGGACTCCCTACGAGGCCCTGTTCCCCGCAAGCGGCGGCACCGGCGAGTAGTCGTCCCGTCTGTTGCGATACTATCGCAACAATCTCTTTCACTCTTCCCTCGGGGGCGAGAGTATAAAAAAGCCCCCGACGTTCCACAAAGGAAGAACCACCAACCATTTGCGAATGCGAGCGTTACAGGTCGCCGTCGGGGGATATAGTACCCACTGCTCGACCTGTAACGCTATTGTTTTTATATCCGCGAAGGTTGGTGGTTCGGTGCAAAGATAATAAGAATATTTTAATCTTTAACAAATTTGCACGATGAGACGCATAGATTTAGTGGAATTTAACAAGGAACTGCTTCAAAAGCTGAACGAAGCGGGCATCCGCTTAGAGGATTATAAGTACTGCGACTTATACCGCGACTATCTTGAATTGTCTCAGACGATGGTCACTCGCAAGGCAGTCATCCTGACGCTGGCCGAGCGTCATCATATCAGCGACAGACAAGTCTATAACATTCTTCACCACCTCGAAATGTCAGTAAACAGAAAATATTGAAACCACCGCTTCACGGATGAACAGCAGGCTTCCGGCGATATGCTTTCATTTGCTTCATAGTCAAGTGATTAGTGAATAACTTTGTCCGTGGGTTCGGATTTCCCGACCCGCGAGTTAATTCACATTATTCACCAACACAAACACTTTACAACAATGAGTGACATGAAAGTTTTCTCTATTCCCGACTCGAACGGCGGCAATGGAGGTAATGCGCTTGCCAACGGCATCGTGCCCTTCATGCTCGGAGCGGGCATGAGCGGCGGCATGGGCTTCGGCGGCTTCGGCGGCGGCTATGGCGGATGGAACGCCATGAATATGAACAACATCACAGAGCTGTTCGCCATGGGCATCCTCGCCAGCATGTTCGGTTGGAACGGTAACGGCGGCTTCGGCGGCATGGGAGGCGCAAACGGCGTAGGGTTCCTTGCCAACCAGCTGAACAACGACAACGGGCGTGAGCTCATCATGCAGGCCGTCACCTCGCAGGGCGAACAGGCACGCACGGCTACGCAGACCCTTTCGACCATGCTCGGCCAGGACTTCAACCTCGTCAACAGCGGCATCCAGCTCATCCAGAGCTCGCTGTCAAGCATCGCTGCACAGCAGGGCATGACTCCGCTGCAGATCATCAACAGCATCCAGGCTGGCAACGCAGCCCTGAGCCAGCAGCTCTGTCAGTGCTGCTGCGACAACAAGTTCGCTATCGCCGAACAGACATCTCAGCTGCAGCAGGGCATGAACACCGGCTTCAACGGCGTGCAGATGGGTCTGAACACTGGTTTCAACGGTGTAGAGCGCGGTCTCTCCGGCATCCAGACGCAGATGGCTCTCAACGCAGGCAAGGACGAGCTGGCCACCTGCCAGCAGACCTACACCCTCACCGACGGCGCGAACCGCAACACGCAGGCCGTTCTGGCCAAGCTCGACGCTATGCAGACCCAGGTGCTGCAGGACAAGCTCGATGCTGCCCGCGAGAAGAACACACAACTGGCCGGCGAGATCTCGCAGCTTAACCAGAACCAGTACATCGCTGGTGTGGTCGGTCAGACGATGGCTCCCGTGAACGCACAGCTCGCTGCCCTGAACAAGGAGGTGGACGACATCAAGTGCAAGCTGCCTAACACCGTGAGCGTGCAGTACCCGAACCTGGTGGCTGTCAACGCTACGCCTTACGTGAGCGGCGGCATCTATCCCAACGGAATGTTCGGAGGCTACGGCGGCAACTACGGTTTCTAACGGAAGGAGGTGAGCTATGGGATGTAATTTCAATATTCCAACTAACCAGGGCGGCATACCTTACCTGCAGTCCGCCAACACCACCGTTGGCACCACGGCTGTAGATATTGCCCTCGGCTTCAACCGCCGTCCGCTGCCGCCCGTAGGTTATTTCACAGTGCGGCTCACCGATGCCATTCCTGCCGGAACCACGACCACGCTGCCCGTCACGCTGACCCGCAACGGCCAGACGCGCCAGCTCACACTCTTCGACGGCACGCCCGTCACAGTGGCCGAGCTGATTGGCGGCACCGGTGTGTTCACCGTCTTTAACGACGCTGGCAATGGCATCCTCCAACTGATGAGCCGCACCGTCGTCTAAACTTCCGCAGGCTGCGGAAACTCCGCAGCCTGCTATTAACTAACACAAAAAGTAAAACAACATGGATTTCCAAAGTCTAAAGCAAGGTTCTCCCATCTATATCCTTCAGGAAGGCGGCACCGAGCCACAACTTACCGTTGCAACGGTGGCCAACAAGCCAGAACCAAAGCCAATGTATATGACACAGACACCTGGTGCAACGCCAGGTATCTATGCCGGCACGAACATGATGCAGCCCGTCGTGGAGATTGTGGTCCACATGGGCAATGAGGACGTTCCGTTCTCCAACCTCTCTCCGACAGCTTCGACAGCCACATATAATAACGGTCAGACTACTATCAGTTGCACGACTGAAGGAATGCTGCCAGCCGTGGATGCCATGATGCAGAAGGCCAGAAAGCGCATCGAGGAACGTCCCTACGACGATGCGGTTATGGTGAAAGGCAAAGAGTTCCTGATGTCGCTCAACCCTCGCTACAAAGAGGAGGAAGAGCAGAAGCAGGACATCGCCAACCTGAAAGGACAGATGGGCGACGTGGTAAACACCATGAACACCATGATGTCCATGATGCAGGATCTTAACAAGAAGATTTCCGGCACCTCGCCGAAGGGCAAGTAGAAGTCCGTGTGCCGTGCGGCAGAACCGCACGGATAGTAAGTAACCCTTTTAAAACAGCAACGACTATGATTTTCGGAATAGAATTTCGTGACGAGCAAGACAAGCGCGAGCTCGTCGAACTGGCACAGACTGCGAAGGATAATGTCTGTGACCTGTGGGACAAGTTGGCCGAGCACATTCCCGAGCTCCAGCAGATCCAGGAGCGTGGCGGTCGCTACCGCGGCGGCTACGGCATGGGATGGCAGGGCAACGTAGGCTATCGTAACTACGGTGGCGGTACCAACTTCCGCGAGGGCTATCCTCTGCACATGATGGGTGGCTATGGCCCTGCTATGGGTGGCTACGGCCCAACGTTCCGCGAGAACCCCGCGTACACTGGCGGCGGTGACCGTCGCGGTTACTAATTCTCCCCTTGGGCGGGCGCTGGCGCCCGGTGCTTCTCAGCCGGCTCAATCCCGCCGCCCGCCCGTTTTTATCATTCCTAATATCCAGTATGCTGCGGCATTGCCGCAGCCCTAAAAAAGAAAGAATATGCACCAGTACGATATAATTCCAGAGGAGCTTAGAAAGTACCTCGCCCAGTTTGGTAAGCACTTCAACAAAAAGCTCTGCGACTACGCCGTCTCTCTGATGATGAAGGCTGGCCCAGACGGCAAGCCCGTCCGCATCACTCCCATGACCCGCGAGGAAGTTGACACCCTTCTGAAGACCCACGGTGTTGAATTGAAGAACAACGTCCTCTACGATCACGTGTTCGTTGCAAACATGGTCAAGTCCGACCAGCTCGGCTCCAGCATCATCGACGCGAAGCATCACGCACTCGCCATCAAGGACTACATCGACGATGTTGACAAGGCCGAAGGCTATCTCTTCGACCGCTGGATGTCAGACCTCTGCGGCCTCGGCCCCCATTACCTCCCATACTGGGAAGACATGATTTAACCGTTCTGTATGCTGCGATATCGCAGCCCCAAAATTATGACCCGCGACTACTTAGACATTGACCGCCACTGGGGCATCCTGGCCTACTATGACGTCATCCCCGCCGACTTCTCACAGCTCGGCCCTATCCTCCGTGAGTTCTCCTGTCCCGAGGAGGAGATAGAAAAAGCCTGGCAGACCATTCACTACTCAAACAAGGCATTCATTTTCAATGTCCCCTGGGCACGCATGTCCGTCCTTGTTGTCGGTCACGTCACTCACCCCTCGCAGTTCCTCAACTCCCTTCTGCACGAGTTCGACCACCTGCAGGATGCTATCCTGAAATACTACGACGTTCCCCACGGTACCGAAGACGCAGCCTACCTCCAGGGTTACCTCGGTCAGGTGGCCTACGACGGCATCCTGCCGCTTCTCTGTCCTGTCTGCCCTTGACCTTTTCCCGCTTGTTAGTTATTTTGTGCGGAAAAGGCGATATACACAATGGCTCGCACTTCCTCACTCTATTATATAGCGCCGTCGGCTGTCAACGTCGTGCCTAACTGTAACGGCACGGCGAGCGACCTGTCCGTAAATGTCAGTCGCGACACTAAACTGAAAGTGTATTATCCCGACATCGCCGATCTTGACATCAGCGTGTCGGCTAACACTTATCTGGAGTGGCAGTTGAAAGGTCGCAACCGCCGGCTGAACGAAGTCAAGCCATATACCATCTACGCCCGTCTGAGTAAAACAGATCACAGCGACGGCTATATGGTATTCGCCGCGCAGGTACAAAACCCAGCGACGGGCGAATACGAAGACCCTTACATCCTGTCACCTAACACCAGCAGTTCCATCAATGTCACCACCACAGACCGTCGTGGGACAAAGCACACTTGGAGACCTGTACCATCGCGACAGTCACAAAGCAACCGGACAGACTTCTGGTGGATAAAAATCGGCACGGTCTCGGTGCCGGAGAATGGCAAGCGCACCGTCACCGTTGACACAGGCATCCTTGGCACCGACCAGTATAACACACAATGGAGACTGAACCCCGATGATCTTCCTGACAGACCTGTACGAATCATCCTTGAGGACCGAGGCGCATGGACTGATACGCCATATTCCGTATATACGGGTCCCACCGGACGACGCACTCCGGACGGAACGCTTGACCCCACCGTGGCGGCGTTACTGATTTGGACTGGATCTGAGCCAATGGCATTCAACCATGGCGACCCTGTCTACGATCCCTATCACCGTGAGTCCCTGTCCCGCCGGCGCTGGATAGAGATGCGCATGTCAGAGGAGTACGCCGACCTGACCGACGCTGAGCTCTACGTCAGGCTGACGCAGGAGACTAAGGGCTGGGAAAACGAGAACGAGCTGGAGACGAGCCGTGTGTGGCGGGGCGACAAGCTGTGGGAGTGCCTGGCGGAAGGAACCACGGAGGCTCCAGGACTTGGCTGCGCCGACTGGCGCATTGTCAGCGGCGACACCACGTTCTATGCCGGCATCTACACCAGCAACGGCCGGACGTTCCGCAATGGCAACATCGACAG